>JGI24806J26614_1000858_pt1 | contig 10320 bp, 9 predicted proteins | sample Kansoi200umMDA_FD_26614 | JGI IMG/M metagenome (IMG submission 26614) | reverse complement strand
GTATTAAATGGAGTTATAAACACTACACCAGAAGAACTGTAAACGTAAGCCGTTGAAAATTGCTGGTAGTTTCCGCTACCGTCGACCCATGTAAATGGAAAAGAAGATGGATTTGGACTAAAGACTTTGCCTAATTATGTCTTTTTAATGTATTGGCCTGATTATGCTGCCGGGGTTAATGATTTGCTAGCCCCGATATTTGTCAATGCAGCAGGAAACGCGCTGGAGATACAATATGCGGCGGCACCGAGTAAGCCAGACTTTACTTCGGTCCCTGGTCGGGCAATCTTTACATTGCTGGGGTATTATGGAACATATCCATCTAGCGGACCCGCAGCGTTGACCAAAAATCAATTATTGATCCCGCAGGGGTATTATTTCCTGCAAACCGGCCCTGCAAGCTTTGACATGATAAGTGCCCTGGATGCCAAAGCCTGGATAAGCTGGCAATTCCCCGGGTAGTTTGCAAATTTATAGGAAGCACGGATAAGAGATCTGTACAATCAACGAATGCACATTGGAAAGTGAAATTTTATTAACTTCAGAAAAAGTATAAACACACATTCGTCAAATCAAAAAATGAAATTTTATGAGAAAAACTTTGCGTCTTTTTTCCTACATATTGAGTGTAGCACTAGTTGTAGCAATAGCGTCGTGTGATAAAGAGGGGCCGGCCGGTCCAGCCGGCCAAACAGGTCCAGCCGGACCAGCGGGACCTGCGGGATCTCAGGGACCAGCGGGTCAACCAGGAACGGCCAATGTAATCTACTCGGATTGGGATACAACTGCGATTTGGAATCCCATTATAGACACGACAACCTCCGACACTGTTGGCTATTTTGCAGATTTTGATGTGCAGGCGCTTGATACAAACATATTAAACCGCGGAGAGATCAAGGTGTATGTGAATGTCAGCACAGACGCTACCTTTCCGGTTGTTTATCCCCTTCCATTTAACAATGGCGCTGTCTTTATTGACCCTGTATTTGCACCAAACATTATCGAACTTACATCCAACGTTGACCTGACCGGTGTGCCATTCAGGTATATACTAATACCAGGCGGTACTCACGCCCGAAAGGTGAAGATCGATTGGAATAATTATAATGAAGTAAAAGCGTATCTCGGATTGAAGGATTAGTTTCGAAAGATCATCTTATAAAAGAGGTTGCAGAAGCAGCCTCTTTTTATTTGACGTTCACGTTTAACGTTTCGCATTTGACGGGCAAAAAAATCACTTTCTTCTTTGCGGAGGTCTCTGTTGGGGCGGCGGTTGCTTTTTTTGTTGCGGCGGCTGATTTCTTTGCTGGTTTTGATTTCCCTGCTTGTTTGGTTGATTGCCCTGTTGTTTTTGCTGCCCTTTTTGTTGTTGTTGACGTTGTTGATTTTGCTGCTTTCTCTTTTTATCCGTTTTTTCAAGGCTCCGCAAACTGATATGTCCGACCACGTCGACAAATTCGGGCTCAACGTCTTGTGGCTTTGACGAAGTGAGTTCAATAGCTTCGAGTTCTTCGGGAATAACGCCCTGTCCGTTTAGCGATTTTATTTTTTTTACCCGTTCGATAGTTAGCGGATATTGTTTACTGCTATCTGGCAACATGTACCACATCAGGTTGCGGAAGATGTCTCTTTTTATAAGGTTAGCTGTTCCCTTTGCCACCTGGATAGTGTCGCAATTATCAGGGAAGCCCTGCAGTGCATCAAGGTAAGTGTCCAGTTCGTAGTTTAGGCAACATTTCAGTCGCCCGCACTGCCCGCTAAGTTTTGTTTGATTGATGGAAAGATTCTGGTATCTCGCTGCTGCTGTATTAACCGATTTGAAATCGGTGAGCCAGGTTGCACAACAAAGCTCGCGACCACAACTTCCAATGCCACCGACCTTTGCACTTTCCTGCCTGGCACCGATCTGTCTCATCTCAACCTTTAGCTTGAACTCGCTTGCATAAACTTTGATCAGTTCTCTGAAATCCACGCGCCCGTCGGCAATGTAAAAGAATGTCGCCTTTCGTCCATCAGCCTGCATCTCCACTTCGCTGATTTTCATTTCTAGCTTCAGCTGTTTCGCGATGGCACGGCTTCGAATAATCGCTTGCGGTTCCCTGGCCTTGTTTTGTTTCCAAATCTCAAGGTCGCGATCGCTCGATCGCCGCAGCAATCTTTTCATCTCGGGGTTATCTTCCTTTACATTTCTCTTTTTCATTTGGAGCCGAACGATCTCACCTGTCAATGAAACTTCGCCCACATCAAATCCGCTTACTCCTTCGACAGACACCATATCACCCTTTTCAAACTGCTGGAGTGTTACATTCCGAAAGAAATCCTTACGGCTTCCATTGTTGAATGAAACCTCGATCACTTTACAACTGCTGTCAATATCGGCGACAGGCATGTTGTATAGCCAGTCATGCGTATTCAGCCGGTTACAACTTCCTGTATTGCAACCCCCGTTACTTTTACATCCATTCGGTTTAATGCCACAGCTTCCACAGCCCATTGTAAGACTTCTGTTTTATTGACGTAAACTTTTAGAGAGGGATGATTATGAAGCCAGCAACCGTACCCCGATTGATTATCGGTACTATTTATCACCTGTTGCGTTGTACACTTTTGGTTCCGGACTGCTCCTTTTCATTGCTGAGTAGAATTCAGAACGATGCAGTGAGTGACACAACGAAAGTTGAATATAGCTATATAAGATGACTCAATAATATACTCTCTCAAACCCACAAATCACACACTCTCCCTCACAGGCCTTTCGCCTCAATTCGTCAAAAATACAATTTTGTCCTGAATGATGTGGTATAGCCTGATGGTGAGGGCGTGAAAGAGGATTTTGGCGTTGGCATTGCGCTCAATAAAGTAAGTGGCATTGTCGAGCTCCTCTATTATGGCTTTTTGCTGAGCAATGCCCGCTATGCGATTGAGCCGGTTCGCAAAATCCTTTTCAGCTTCATGCAAATAAATACTATCGCCCATTAGCCTGACCCGGATCGCCTGCTCAAGCAGATGATTGAAATAGCGAAGGAATTGCTTTTGCTTTTCGCGGCCAAGCCGGCTTGTCTCTTCAACCCATTTTGTTTGCGCAACCGGGCCGGTTTTTAAAATGGCATTAAGCCATTCGCGTAAAAGGCTTTGCCAGTCTTCATCAGCATGTTGCACAATATGGAGGGCCTCGCGGTAATTTCCCTCACTAACGGCAGCAGCCTGCCGGGCAATTTCCGCGCCTGTATTGTTGCGGCTGATAAGCGCCTCCTGCACTTGAATTATTTCCAGCGCGGGGATTTTTATCAGCTGGCAGCGACTGACTATCGTCGGCAGGATCAGAGACTCATTTTCCGCAACCAAAATAAACAACGTATTTGGCGGGGGCTCTTCGATAAGTTTTAAAAGTTTGTTTCCTTCATTGCCTAAATATTCAGGCATCCAAAGAATGAGAGTCTTATACTCACTTTCAAAACTCTTCAGATTCAGTTTGCGGATAATGTCATTGCATTCTTGTGCAGTAATGTTTCCCTGCTTATTTTCCGCCCCAATAAATTGCAGCCAGTCGTACACATTTCCATAAGGAAAAGCGTTTATGAATTCTCTCCATTCGGAAATGTAGTCGGCACTTATAGGCGGTGAACCTGATTTTTTTGTAACAACGGGATAAGAAAAATGTATATCGGGGTGAATGAGTTTTTGCGACTTGATGCATGACAGGCAGACGCCACATGAGTCATTGGTTGTTGCTTGCTGCTCGTTACTGGTCGCCGGTTCGTCGCCAAACAGTGAGGTTTTTGAATTTTGATTTTTGCCTTTTGAATTGACCTTTTCGCAGGTAAGGTATTGTGCTAACGCAATAGCCAACTGCAATGAGCCGCTTCCTTCCTTGCCCAAAAAAAGTAAGGCATAGCTGAGCCGGTTATGTTGGACCAGTTCCACGAGGTGTTGCTTAGTCGCATTTTGACCGATGACCTCTTTAAATTGCATTTCGCGGTGAAGATAAAAACAAAAGCCACCTGGTTAAGAGCGGCTTCCTAAATTTCCTTTTTTGCCCAGAAATCCTGGAGATCGTGCTTCTATTAGTTCAGGTACTTCGTAAGTTCTTCGCTCATTGGGTTTACCTTATTATGAAATACAGCGATCAGATTTCCATTTTCATCTATCAGGAATTTCGTGAAGTTCCAGGTAATCGGGTTTCTTAGATAATCACGCCATGCAAGATCCTTTGAATTGTCTGTTGGCAGGGTCTTGGCCATGTCGTTGGATTGTTGTACTAACCACTTAAATAAAGGATCTATATCATCGCCTTTAACAGAAACTTTTTCTGCCATGGGGAATGTAACTCCGTAATTTTTTTTGCAAAACTCTGCTATTTCTCCGTTCGCACCAGGCTCCTGCGCGCCGAAATTATTAGCAGGGAAACCGACGACCACAAGTTTATCCTTGTATTTTTCATACAATTTTTCAAGATCCTCGTACTGCGGAGTGTTTCCGCATTTTGACGCTGTATTAACGATCAGTATTTTCTTGCCTTTGAAATCTGAAAAATTGATCGTTCCGCCGATCAGACCTGGCGCTTTAAAATCGTAAATAGAACCTCCGGTTAAAGTAGCTGAAAGTATCATTGCGAGTATTAGGGTTTTCATTTTTTGATTTTTTGGAGGTTAAAGTTAAGAATGTTCGGAGTGAAAACGATCATTCCTTTTTCAAAGTTGCCTATTGCTTCTCATAGCAACCAAGATCTGGTGCACCAACCGGGCGCGGTTTCCCATCCAGGTCATTAGTTATACCCGTGTTTATTCCTTTATCTTTTGCCGGAGAGCCCTCCTGTAAACGAAAATCGTAATACCTTTTTGAATTGTTTACGCTATCAAATAAAGGTGCCTCGTTATTGACCATTTGATTAGCAGTTACACCGGCAATAGTTGATGGGTCCGTTTTCTGGATTTTCCACAGACCATAGTCAAAACTAACTGCAAGCGTTGCCCCCGGATCTTTTGCGATGACAACTTCATCATCCACTAAACCGCCGTCACCCCAAAAAATGCAATTTTGAAATAATGCATTTAGAGGAGCTGTTTGCGGGACATTGTTTACATTAATATAGTTGCTCGCCACCAGGACAGGGTCCTTATGCAAAATGTAATCATTGGAATAACTGGCGACTGTGCAATGGATAAATTGATAATCGCCGCCTCTGACGAGCGCCACATTTTTCCCGCAGTTACTTATCAAACAGTTTTTTGCATATACGCTGGAATTATTAGTGATGATGCCGGCATCATACGCATTATCAATGATACACTCATCGAGTGTAACTTTCGGATTGGCGTTAGGCGACGGATCCTGTGCTGCAATTGCCTGGTACGCATTTTTTAAAACAGCATAATGAAGTATGTTGTCTCGACTGCTAGCTGTAAAAAAGATACCTGGCCATGAAGCCGGGAAATCTTTGTAAGGTTCATCAAGCCTGTCGCCGCGAAAATAAACGCGGTCCGCGGTGTCCTTTTCTCCATTTATTTGTATTGATCCGTTGATGACGACGGGTGCATCCGCATGCACGTAGACTCGACAGCCCCTTTCGACAGTAAGGACCTGGTTGGGGTCTACAACAAGGTAGCCGAGGATCACGTAGGGAAGATCATTCGTCCATGTTTCATTGGCCGCAATTTCCTTGTTGCGAAGAAAATGTGCATTTTGCCCCCACGCCTCCAATTGCACCCAGCGGTCCGTGCCGTTATAACTTATCCGAATACTATCCTGAATAATAAATGGAAGATTATTCGCATTTTGATCGATGACCACTGAAACAAAAACATAGAGGCTGTCGTTAGGAGCAATCTCCAGGTTGTTAATTTCAGGACCAATAAGACCGTCCGCGTTGATCTTATATGCGGAGGAATTCCCTCCCATCAATTTTACGGATGAGATGTTAATCTTTTGATCGTTTTCGTTTACAATCTTGAATGATTCAGTGACTGAGCCCATAGTAGTAAAAACTGTATCATATTTCAGGGTATCTGCGGTAATTGCTACCCGCGCGTCGGGGCTGGTAATGAAAGATTCTTTTTTACAGCCCAATAAAAAAAGGAAGGAGAGTAAGATGAATGCGCCGGCTGGTGTTTTCATTCCTTCAAAAATAGTAGAAGAAACCGGAATTAACGAGAAGCGAAGCAAAGTGTAGCAATGCTGAGTCTTGGAGAGGCTCGCAAAAGCTCGTGAGCACATGCTTCCAGTGTGGCGCCGGTTGTTATGACGTCATCGACCAGGAGAACGTTTTTGTTTCGAATCAGTTCAGGCTTTACCAGTTCAAACTTACCTTCCATGTTTTGCCAGCGTTCTATTCTGCCCTTTTTCGTTTGCGTGTCGGTGTGCTGGGTACGAACAATGACATCTGTTGCCAGTTCAGTATCCATCACTTCCGCAATTCCTTCGCATAAAATTGTTGCCTGGTTGTAACCTCTTCTTTTTTCTTTTGAAGCAAATAGTGGGAGTGGAATGAGGTACTGTAGGTTGTTGAAGCGATTGGTCTTCTGCAGCTCGAAGCCCATCAACCGGCCAAGCTGTCTGCCAAGCTCTTTATTTCCTTTATATTTTAGTTGGTGCATGAGGTGCTGCATTAGTGACTCCTTAATAAAATAGTACTGGGCGGTGGCACTAACAATCGGCAATCTCCCCCAAAAAATTTTTTCTATGGGATTGTTTGCATGCAAATGAAAGTTCGTTTCAGGCAGCCCTGCTATGCATTTCATACACAAACTACTTTCTTCATCTATGACATCATTGCCACAGCCATCGCAAACGTGGGGAAACAAAATATGAAGGATGGAGTTTTTCAGTTCTCTGTAGCCGATCATACCATGGGAGTCTAAAATAAATATCTGTACACTTCATCTACCCTGCTCATCGAGACGATCTCAATATTAAATTTTTGCTTCACTAATCCTTTTTGACTTTGGATACCGGAAGGCACGTTGTATTTGGAAACAATAATCTTTTCAAATCCAAGTTTTTCTGCTTCAGCAATTCGTTGTTCGATTCTGCTTACAGACCTTATTTCTCCACTCAGCCCAATCTCACCGGCGAAACAAATATGCGGCTGTATCGGAGCGTCTTCATAAGAAGAAAGCAATGCGGAAAGAACAGCGAGATCAATAGAGGGGTCTTCAACTTTTAATCCGCCGGCTATATTCAGAAAAACATCCTTAACAGCAAAGTGAAAACCTCCTCTTTTTTCCAAAACAGCTAACAATAACTGTAATCTCCTGGCGTCAAAGCCAGTAACGGTTCGCTGAGGAGTTCCATACACTGATTGTGTAACCAGCGCCTGCACTTCAATCAGTAACGGTCTGATGCCTTCAATTGTAGCGGCAATAGCAATACCGGTCAATTGATCTTCTTTTTGGGTGATCAAAATTTCGCTCGGATTAATAATTCCCCTCATTCCGGTGTCAGTCATTTCATAAATGCCTATTTCGGAGGTGCTCCCAAAACGATTTTTGAGAGTACGCAGTATTCGATAAGCATAGTGACGGTCGCCTTCAAATTGCAAGACGGTATCAACCATGTGCTCAAGGATCTTCGGCCCTGCAATGGTCCCATCCTTTGTGATATGGCCAATCAAAAAAACAGGCGTATTAGTGTCTTTTGCAAATCTTTGAAATTCTGCCGCACTCTCTTTTATCTGGGAAACACTCCCCTGCGATGAGTCAATGAAAGGAGTTTGTATTGTTTGAATGGAATCGACAATGACCAGGTCAGGATTTAATTTTTTTATTTCCTGGAAGATTACCTGTGTAGAGGTTTCAGTAAGAAGATAAAAATTGTCATTGGGCAGATTCAATCTCTCCGCACGCATTTTTACTTGTTGTTCACTCTCTTCTCCACTAATATAAAGAACCTTTATGTCCCTTAAGGTTAGGCCGATCTGTAAAAAAAGTGTCGATTTACCGATACCAGGCTCGCCTGCAATCAGCACAATGCTTCCCGGCACTATTCCACCACCTAATACTCTGTTAAGTTCGATGTCAGAAGTCACTAACCGGTTTTCTTCACTGCTTTTAATTTCATTTAATGAAATTGTTTTGGTTGCCTTTTTAACTGCATCAGCATTCTTCCATCCATTTTTCTTTGAGTCTTCTTTTTGAATTAGTTCCTCCACAAAAGTGTTCCATTGATTGCAGGAAGGACATTGTCCGAGCCATTTCACAGTTTCATATCCGCAATTCTGGCAAAAAAAAGCTGTTTTTATCTTAGCCATCAATAAAGTTAACCTTTCGAATCAAGTTGGAGTTGTATTAAAAGCAAGCGCGCAGAAAAGAAAAAAAGCAATAAATGGAGAGGATTTTTATCAAGTAAAAAGGGCTGACCTTGCGATCAACCCTCTTACTTACTAACCCATTAAATTCTTGCACTAAGTTACAAATATGACCCACATTACAAAATAAATTTTTGCCGCTGTGAATAACTTTTGCAATGATTCCCGGTCTCAGGACTTCCCGAGTCCGGATTGAAGGTTTGGTCATAACATATTGATTATCAATTATCTATTGAAAAATGTCGTGGATTGTAAAAATTATGCAAAAGGTATTCAAAGATATTTGCACTGAGCAGAAGAATTTGCTTTTTGTGCTGTTCGCGAATTTTTTAAATGAAAGCAATTTTCGGAAGGGCCTCGTAAATTTATAGGATGCTGATTCATTTCCAGGCAGCCTGGACTGAGTTGCGGATAGCGATTTCCCGGCGGAACAATTTGCGGGAAAAACTGTTCTCATTACCATAATGTTTTACCCTTAGACGCAAAAAGAATGGCAACAAAACCGGGTATTTTTAAGAACTAGGCGCAGCGGTTTGCTTTTTTTTGGTGCCAATGGTTGTATATTTATATTAGAGGTGCCTAAGGCACAAATGGTAAACCAAAAAAAACTGCAAACACATGAGAAACTTAAAACTGCTCTTAGTGGCAGCGTTCATGCTGCCCTTGCATTTCCTATGGGCTCAATCCAAAGAAATTACCGGCAGAATTGTTGATGACAAGGGAAACCCCCTTTTTGGTGTAACGGTTAACGTCAAGAACACAAGAACCACGACCAGCACCGGTCCGGACGGTTCTTTTAAATTGAACGTACCCGCTAATGCCGTATTGGTTGTCACCGGTATTGGCTTTGAGACCAAAGAAATCAAAGTTGGGTCGCAAACCAATCTGAGCGCTATCCAATTGGCTCAGGATACGAAGTTAATGAGTGAGGTTGTCGTAACCGGCACGGGCGTTGCAACCAGTAAACGAAAACTGGGTATTTCGGTAGAATCGATTACCGCAGATAAATTGCCACCGGTGCCCGCCGCTACTCTTGACCAGGCGATCATTGGTAAGATTCCCGGTGCTCAAATCTCTTCGGTTTCGGGTAATCCAGGCGACAAGGTAAATATCGTTTTGAGAGGCATCAATACAGTCCAGGGTGGAACAAGGCCATTGGTGATGTTAGACGGGATTGAAATTCCATTTGAAGAGTTGAATACGCTTAATCTTGGACAGGTAGAACGCGTGGAAGTTGTGCAGGGTGCTGCATCTGCCGCGCTCTATGGAGCACAGGGCGCAAATGGAGTGATCCAGATATTTTCGAAGAAAGGAACAAAGGGTAAACTCAGTATTGAAGTGTCATCGAGTTACGCCGTTAATAAATATATAAACGCCGGCGATTTTGGTAAAGCAGACAAGCATGCTTACCTAACTGATGGAAGCGGAAATATTGTTGCTGCTGGTTCTGACCCGAGCCTGGGCTACAATGCCGGTGATAAACTTCAAATCGATCCAATATTAGGTTATATTGTTGGTTCGAACTCTATAGCATACAGGTATGGAAACAATGTCATTACCTCCGACCTCCCCGACCCATCTGTTATTCCAGGCTTAACATCAAACTATAGCCGTTATGGAATACTCGATCCCCGCAACAAAACTGATCAACCCTATGTAGGCAATCTTCACTATTATGATCACTTTGCGCAAGTTTTCCGTAGCGCTCCGTCGAGAAACAATTCCGTAAGCCTTAGCGGCGGTAATGACAGGATGGATTTTAATTTTGCTCTTTCGAATAACCGTACTAATTCGGCACTTTTAAAAGACAATGGATATTTAGACAAAACAAATCTTACGCTGAATTTGGGAATTGAGGTGTTTAAGAATTTTACGATCAGATCCATAACCAACTTAGCTTATACCCGTAACACGATGCATGTGCGCCTGGGGGCACCCGGGGGACCTTATTTTGGTCTAGGTACTAACAATGCCAACGTCGACGGCGTGTATGGGTTCTTAAATACCTCAATTCCCAA
>JGI24806J26614_1000856_pt1 | contig 10323 bp, 11 predicted proteins | sample Kansoi200umMDA_FD_26614 | JGI IMG/M metagenome (IMG submission 26614) | reverse complement strand
TATTGAAAAATTTGAAGTAGAACGAAGCAATGATGGAAGAATATATTTTTCCATAAAAACTTTACCGTCATCCGATCTAAGCTTTACAGATCTGCAGCCCTTACCGGGACCGAATTATTACCGAATAAAAATGACCGGGAAAGATAGGAAGATAACTTATAGCAATACTGCTGTAATACTTAATTCCTCAAAAGGTTTTGAGATCATCAGCGTCACACCAAATCCTGTTGTGAACGGGTACTCCAGGTTAAATATCAGCGCTGCACAAAAAATGCAGCTGGATATCGTGATCAGTGATATGCAGGGAAGGGTAGTGCAGAAACAAACCATTAACATGATCGCAGGCTTCAATCCGATCAATATGAATGTAGGAAAACTTTCTAAAGGTTCTTACCAGGTTTATGTTACCGGCGCCGGGGAAAGATCGGGCGTGCTGCGTTTTGTGATCCAATAAAAATTAAGATCTGCAGTGTTATTTTATGCCGCTGATGATGTAATAACCAAAATGCTTACGGTGTGATCCTAATATCATTCCAAGCAGGGATACGGTCACATTATTCCATCTTTCTTTTTTAAGCCGGAAGCTTTTGTTTTTCCAAAATTCCTTTGCAACGAATTTTATACAGGTCCATGGTACATACGCTACTGAGGGCGCTATGCGTAAGCTTATCTCCTCGATCCTTATTTCTTTGAACCCATGTTTTTTTAATGCAGCGCTGAACCCGCTGATATCTGCAAAAGAGGGAAGGGCCCAGCAGTTGAGTATCTTATGATAGACCTTCCGGAACAGCCATGGTAATTCCTTATCATGTTTTAAAAAACCATCAGCGATGCAAAAGCGGCCTCCGGTTTTAAGGACCCTTGCCATTTCTGCAATGAATAGTTTCTTTTTATCCCCGCTGGCATGGCATGCGCTTTCCAGGGCATAGGCAAAATCAAACCTGCCTGTTGAAAGATCACTGTGCTCGAAATTATCTTTTAACAACTGAACCCGGTCTTCCAGCCCGTCATGTGCAATAAATATTTTTCCTTTTTCAACCTGGGAATCAACAATACTTGTACCCGTGATCTTTGCCATGGGATATTTGTTTGCAGTATGCCTGGCTACAGTGCCAACGCCACAACCCAGGTCGGCAATATGAATAATTTTACCAGGTGGCAATTGCAAACGGTCAAGCACTTCATCATTCATCCGGTAAAGCATTTTTTCAGGAAAAAAAATATCGGTTAAATATTTACAGTAGCCAAAATGCATATTGAAGTTGCGGCTCCAGGCACTGTAATCGGGGCCGGCGTTATTATAATAATTGAGGATAGGGGTATAGGATGGGGCAACAGCTAATTCACCGGCTGATGCAGGGGCAGTAATGGTTAAGCCTGTCATAACAGTTGTTTTGCCCGTAAAGATAAGATACAATTTTTATATTTTCAGTATTTACTGAAAATATAAAAATTAATTTAAGATTGACAGAATTGGGGCAGGAATTATTTAATTTGATGATCTTTTAATGCAGCACCAGTACCGAGCCCCTGGTGGTTACTAATTGCCCGGCATCGCATTCGGCTTCCATATACCATACAAATACTTCGTTGGGCCCGTATTCATATCCTTTTACACTTCCATCCCAGCCAAGTGATGGAGTATTTGGCGCAAAATCCTTTCTTTCAAAGACCTTGTTGCCAAGCCTGTTGAAGACCACGAATGTTTTTATGATACGGTAGCCCCTGGTGATGGGATAGAAGCGATCATTCTTCCCGTCTTTATTTGGCGTAAATGCGGTTGGCATCAGCAAATTACTTTGCTCGCAGGTTACCCATACGTTTACATAATCCGTCGCCTTGCACCCGTTGCCATTGATCGCATCGATACGGTAAGTTTCTTTTTTCAAGGCTACGCCATTGGGGCTTGCACAATTGCTGCAGCTAAGGTCTGCAGCTGGTGACCATAAATAATTTATCACATCACTGCTGTATACCGGTGTAAGGGTATATGCCGTATTATAAGGCAATACCAGGTCGGGGCCGGCATCAACCTGTGGCTTTTGGTAAAGCCTTACCACAGCCGTTGCCGTGTCGGCAAAGCAACCAACAGAATCCGCTACGGTCACGGTATACGTGATGGCAGAATCAGGCCTGGACACGGGGTTCCTGATCTTATCATTATTCAAAAAAGTAGCAGGTGTCCATAACACCTTACCGGTTGTATTCAAAGTATAGGGGATCGGGTTGCCGGGACAAACTGTTGTATCGGCAGGCGAAACCCGGAGGTTAATTGGTGCGTATACTTTTACTAAAGACGTATCATAAGATTTGCAGCCATAAATGTTCACCGCCCTGGCAATATAATTAGTGGTCACAGTGGGATTAACCATAACCGTATCACAATTGTTGCAACTGATATTGGTTGTTGTTATCCATAATAAAGTATCCGCGGTATAGGCTCTTAACATAGTTGTTTCACCCAGGCAAATAGTATCTATTGGAGGAAATACATTGATACGCGGCATGGGTCTGAGAAAGACAGCACGCTCGTATTTTTGTTTACAGTTATTGATATCCGTTGCTGTAAGCGTGATATAATAATAATTCGAGGGCACGATGTACTTGTGTGGCAGGGGATTCTTCACAGTATCCTTTCTCCTGTCTCCAAAATCCCAGTCCCATTTGATGATATTATCGGTACTGAAAAAAGGATAGGAATTGTTTATCACCGCCACAGCAGTGTCAAAGCACACGCTTGTCGCGGCGCTGAAACTAACAACGGGCCCTCTTACCTGTGTAGGCCCCGAAAGATATATGCTGTCATTACAGGTACCGTTATTATTATCCCTGATCACAACATACTCTGTAAAATTTCCAAAAGTAGTGGGATGAAAAGAAAGAACTGAATCACTCAGGTTATTTACCGAAATACCGTTAACAACAAACTCGTAAGAATAACCATACCCGGCCGGGTATGTATTTTTCACCTGGTACACAATAAGGCTGTCTTTACAAACCGCGTTGGTACTCCTGGTAAAAACCGGCATGGCGGTAAATATGTTCCTTTCCATGTAATCATTGCATCCGGTAATACTGTCGACCAAATATAGCGAACTGGTAAAATTGCCATTTAAAGGAAAGCTATGTGTAATATTATAATTGGCAGAATCAATGACCGCAGGCGCATCAGAGAATACCCATTCAAAGTGATCAACATTTCCCAGTGACTGGTTCGTAAAGGCATAAGTATTTTTGTTACCACAGGTATTGGCATAAGTATAATCTGCGATCACACCCTGTATGTAAATATCTACGGTATCTTTTGTTCCTGCGCAACCATTAAAATAGGGTGTGAGAATGACACGCTTGCTTCCAAGTGTCTTGTACTTATGATCAATGATCGTATCAGTGATCGTGATGTTGGTGCCGTCACCGAAATCCCAATAGTATGAATTTGCAGTTGTAGCTTTTCCATAGAATCTTACTCGTTCAGATCCGCAAAAAGTATCACGGGCAGCAACTGTTTTTGCTATGGTTCCAAAAGGAGGCGTCCCGTATGCATATGGTGTAAATGTATACTGGTTGGTGCAGCCCTGTACACTGGTGATACTTACATTTGCCGTGGTAATATTCGCTGTGGTATTATAAACGTGGTTGATACTGGCGGATGCACCATTTACTGTGGGCGACCCGTCCCCAAAATCCCATAAAAAATTTTGTGGGGCATCGCCTGTTGGAAGATCAGTTGTTACACCCAGGGCAGCATTCATGGGTATACATCCGCTGGGCGGGGTAACCTGGCCGGTAATACCAAACTTTGAGACCTTGACGGCATACGTGGCGTTGGCGATACAACCGGTGGCAGTGGTACCTTTTACTTTTGCAGTGAAAGAATTATAGGCCACAAAGCCATGACTGACCGTATTATTGCTGGTGGTAATTGTGGGAGAGCCATCACCAAAATCCCATTCATAATTCGTAATGAAAGGGCTGCCCGGGGCGGTAAAGACTATATTGCCCGGCTGGCATAAATAATTTTTATCGGCTGTTAAGCTGATCGTTGGCGTGGGATTTATGACGACCGTTTTGCTAATGCTTATCGCATTATCAGCGTAAATTGCCGTAAGCTTTACGGTATATGTCCCCGGGAAATCATAAATGATATTTTCTGTAGCATTGCTCCCTGTCTGCCCGTCACCAAAATCCCAGATAAAATCTACGGGAGTACCGCTGCAGGCCTGTGTAAAACTGACTGTTTGGGGGTTACAAAAAAGTCCATTCGCAGTGGTAAAAGTAAAATCAACGGTCTGGGCTTTCAACCCCGTCATAACCAGGGTAGAAAAAAGCAGTATGATAATTCGGTTTGTCATATTGTATCTTCAAAAGGGCAAAAAAGGATGATTAACTTTTTCAAGAACGGGATGTTTTAAAAGGAAGTCATCTGGAAAGAAGACCTTAGTTCTGGCGCTTTTGATGCCCCAATACCCCCAGTATATCAAATCTTATGCCTTAATAAAAAAACGGGGGTTGAAAATATTTGGGAAAGGATTTTCCTCGGCTGTGGGAGGAAAAGGAGCTGGTGAAAATACCCGATAAGATATTTTGCAAAAAGGGATCTTACTGGCTGCCCAGGTACTTTTTTACAAGTATAAAACTGATGATCAGCAGAATGAGCAGCAACACAATGGTAAAATATAACCAGGGCTGCTCCCGAAGTTTCATCTTTTCTTTACGTTTCTTCTTTTTATCCAGTTGTTTTTTCAGATCCTGGTTGAGCTGGTGCACATAAAGGGAAAGGTCTTTTTTATTTTTGAAATTTTCCAGTCCTTCCACGGCATCATTCATAAAAGCATCATCTGCCATCTGCTTTTCCACTTCGTGTGCTTCAGGAGCCGACAGCTTTTTATTAAGGTAGTCCAGGAGTTTATCCTGCTCTATCTCTTTATTCAGGTTGGATAATATGTCTTTTAATTCATCGCTCATTGTACCTCACCCCAACCCTCTCCTGGAAGAGAGGGAGTGGTTTATGTTTTAATAATTAATATTCATTTTATAAATTAATATTTTCTATTCGCTAACATTTAAACATCTAATCTTGGATACCTGGTTTCTTATCGCTTCTCCTTTGTTTCCATTGCTATTTTTAAATTTCGTTTCCCGTTCTGTATATGGCTCTTTACCTGCATAATGCTGTAACCCGTTTGCCCGGCGATATCGGAATAACTTTTTTTCTCCAGGTAAAACAAAGTTACACATAGTTGCTGCTCTTTGTTCAGTTGCTGCAGGGCCCCGGCAAGATCGGCCAGGGTTTTATCTTTTTCAATATACCTGTTCTTATCCTCGGTTTCGTCGGGTGTTGCCATCATCCGTTCGTCGATGCCGGTACTGAATCTGCCCTTATCCCTCAGTTTCATCAGGCAGTGGTTTTTGGCGATCATGTAGATCCAGCTTTTAAAATATTCCACTTTATACTTATGCAGTTCACTGATGGCCTTTAAGAAGACCTGTTGAACGGCATCCCTGGCTTCTTCTTCATTTTTGAGATATTTCATACCCACACCCAGCAGGAGCATGGTATATCGTTGCAGTAATATGCCAAGCCACTCATTATTTTGGTCGGTATAAAAATACTGTAACAGCTCGCTGTCACTGATATGATCGTATTTGCTGTGAGGCACGTAAGGAACAAATTGGTTTTACAGAGATGTAAACATACTTAAATTCCATAATTTAGATGATCTGAAAATCAATACATGAGCTATGCTGTTTGTTGTGTACCTGTTGCGCCCGTAAGGATCGATCCGGATCATAGGGCCGAGATGGTAAGCCAGTTATTATTTGGCGAATGCTGCATCATCACCGTCGTTGAAACGAACGGCTGGATAAAGATCGTGAATAAAACGGATGCCTATACCGGCTGGTGCCGTCAATCGCATTTCCAGGAAATAGACGATACCCAATACTATTTTGAAAAGGAAGATCTTACTGCAGACTGGGTAAATGAGATCGATTATAATGGCCACCCGATGTGGGTGCCATTCGGAAGCTCATTAACGGCAATGAAGAACGGGAAGGCTTTCTGGAGAAAGAATACCGTGCATTATAAGGGTAAAACATGGAGCCCGGCCTCCTCCAAACGGGATGCAAAGACGGTTAAACAACTCGCATTTAAATTTTTAAACACTTCTTATCTATGGGGCGGCAGGTCTGTTTTTGGTGTTGACTGCAGTGGCTTCACGCAATCTGTTTTCAGGTTCCTGAATATTCCTTTATTAAGGGATGCACAACAGCAGGTAACACAGGGAGAGCTGGTTGGATTTTTACAACAGGCGCATTGCGGTGACCTTGCATTTTTTGATGATGAAGAGGGGCGGATCATCCATGTGGGGATCTTACTGAATGCAAATGAGATCATTCATGCTGCGGATAAAGTAAGGGTTGATAAGATAGACAGCCAGGGCATTGTACATGCAGATACAGGAATAAGAACACAGCGCCTTCGTATCATTAAGCGTTATTTTTGATCAGCTGCCGGGTAGGCAGGTCAGCTGTCATTGCCACCATTGATCTTTGCTATGGGCGTGTTGGCGGGTGCTTCCAGGCTTTGTTCTATAGCTGCATCCGTAACGGGTTTCTTTGTCTTATCAAAAAAAAGCATTTTAATGGCGATGAGGATCATCAATAATGCAAATACTTTTTTTACCGTTGCCTGCGGAAGGCTGAGTGCGATCTTACTTCCGAAATAACTCCCGGCTAAAAAACCCACGGCCAAAATACCCACAACCCTGAAATCAACATGGCCCTGCTTATAATATTGTAATACACCCAGGATCCCTACGGGCAACATGATGAGTCCAAGCGATGTGCCCTGTGCGGTCTTTTGGCTGAAGCCGATAAAATAAACCAGGGCGGGAACGATGATGATACCGCCGCCTACACCCACGAGACCGCCTAAGATGCCGGCTGCAATCCCAACCAGGATTATGATAAGAATGATCTGTATATCCATGTCTTTCTTTTTAATGATCATTTTGAAAAAGTTTTTTTATAGAATGCTATGGCTTCATCTATTACGGTATAAGCAGCATTTTTATTTTGAAATTCATCGATCTCTACTTTTTTATTTTCAAGGACCTTGTATTGCTCAAAATAATTCCGGAGTACCGCGATAAAATGTTTGGGAAGTTCATCCACATCGTTGATATAATTTACCCCCGGGTCCTTTGTGGCAACGGCAATGATCTTATCATCCTTTTCCCCGTTGTCGATCATCTGCATATTGCCGATGACCGTTGCTTCCACCAGGCAAAGTGATTGAATACTTTCGCTGCACATCACCAGGATATCCAGCGGATCACCATCCTGTCCAAGGGTCTGTGGAATAAAACCATAATTAACAGGGTAGTGGAAGGAAGAATAAATTACACGGTCGAGTTTAAGTAAACCCGTTTTTTTATCGATCTCGTATTTTGCCCGGCTGCCCTGCGGTATCTCGATAAGGCCATTCACAAACTGTGGTGCCTTATCGCCGTAATGAGCGCCATGCCATGGATGAAGAACGTACATGTAGATAATTAAGAATTTAAAAATTAAGAATTAAAAATCAAGAAAAATCATCACCATTAGGAAAAGGTAATTTTTAATTCTTAATTATTAATTGATATCCGAGGAATGTTGCAATGATCCCCAGTGCAATGCTTAAAATAATATAGGTTAATGCCATACCATATTTCCCGCTTTGCAACAACCCCATATTTTCAAGGGAGAACGCGGAAAAAGTGGTGAAGCCTCCGCAAATGCCAGTAGCCAAAAACAATCTCCAGCTATTTGATAAGCCTTCGGTCTTTATGCTCATGGCAAAAATGATCCCGATGATGAAACTGCCCAGTATATTCACGAAAAAAGTAGACCAGGGGAAATATTTTGATGGTACCAGTAAACCACTGCTGTAACGCAGTATGGAACCTATGCCACCGCCCAATCCAACGAGAAACATATCTTTAAGCATCAAATTTATAAATTGCCTGAAAAAGTATATTTAAGATCAATGAGCCATTTATTATCAACCCTCACCAGTTTTAATTTGTTCTTTACATCCCTGATATAGCTGTTGCTGTAATTAAAAATACATACCGTATCCGTTACATAGCTTACTTCATTCACAATGATATCGGCTGCCTTGTATTTCTCCAGCTTGTTTTTATCCTGCCCGTTATACTGTTGCCGGAACCTTTCAAAATACTGCATATTGGTCTCATCCTTGAGCAGGTATTGTTCTGCCTCGTTGAATTTATTATCCAGGATATCCCGGATAAAGGCTGTGGCCACATCAACGTCCGTTACCGGAACCTTTTTTGTGTTGCTGTTACAGGAAAGCAGGCATATAAATAAGAAAAGGGATAATATTTTTTTAAGCATGCTTAAAGTTAAACATCTTTCGGGTATACCGAAAAAAAAGCATCCACCGGCGGGCGAATGCTTTTACGGGATATGAAGAGGGATCAGTTTATTTTCATCTTGCTCTTTAGCGTATCCATTATCCTTTTCAGGGAATCAGGATGCATATTCTCTAATTTTTCGATACCATCACGCAGGTCTTTTTTACCCGGCCCCATATCACCCTTCATGCTGTTGAACATACCCCCGGATTTTGACAGGGCTACCTTCCATGTCCCGTCTTCCTTCACCAGGTCTAAGGTATGAGAACCGGTTTCTCCATTTCCAGTCACCTCTACATCAACCGTAGCATTGTCGCCGTTGATCTTTTCATTCTTGAGTTTATAACTTACATCTTTTACTTTTTCTTTGAATGCATTGGTCATCTTTTCCTTCATTTTTCTTACTGCCGCGGAATCAATGCTGCTCATTAAAGATTCGCCTGCTTCCAGCATCGCAACATCGGTCCTCGAAATATATTTTTTCGTTTCTTCAATGTTGCCATTCTTCATTGCGGTGAACATGCCGTCTATGGCGGCAGTTGGAGTATTGGTATCGGCGTGTTTGCAGGAAGCCAGGACTGTAATAAGGGACAGTATCAAAAGGGTCTTTTTCATAAATGTGTTTAAGCATGAGCCCGTCAGCGGGTATCCAAATTTAATTTTATTTTCCTGTTCCGGAATTATTATTTGTTCCGTAAAATAAAAAACCAGGCAACGGGGTTGCCTGGCCAGGGTTAGCAGAATCAATTGGGTTATGGAGTCTTTTTTGGTTCGGCGGCTTTTATATCATCTTTGTTATAAGCCTTAATGATCTGTTTTACCAACCTGTGCCTTACCACATCTTCTTCATCCAGTTCAATGTGGGCAATGCCTTCTATATTTTTGAGGATCCGTGTTGCTTTGAACAAACCGCTCTGCTGGTTCTTAGGCAGGTCAATCTGTGTAGGGTCGCCGGTGATGATGGCCTTTGCGCTGGGCCCAATCCTGGTGAGGAACATTTTGATCTGGAGGTCATTGGTGTTCTGCGCTTCATCAAGGATGATAAATGCATTATCCAGCGTACGTCCCCGCATATAAGCCAATGGCGCTATCTCTATCGTACGGGTACTCATATAATAGCCCAGTTTATCGGCGGGGATCATATCATCCAGGGCATCATATAAAGGCCTCAGGTATGGATCGATCTTTTCTTTAAGGTCGCCGGGCAGGAAGCCTAAATTTTCACCTGCCTCTACTGCGGGCCTTGTTAAGATTATCTTTTTAACCAGTTGAATCTAATTGTTAACTAACCGCTGCTATGTATGCTCCTTTTTTCGGGCATCGACAGAAACAGCGATAAAACCGGAAACCTTTGACAGAAACGATCATCAACCTCGAAACCGTTAATCCCATCGAATTTTTTGGCGTAAACAACGGAAAGTTAGACATCTTAAAAAAGAAATTCCCACTCTTAAAAATCCTCAGTCGCGGCACACAGATAAAACTAAGCGGTGCCCCCGAACAGATCGAAGGCGCAAAAGAAAAGATCGATCTTATTCTTCGCTACCTGGAACGAAATGGTCACATGAGTGCCAATTATTTTGAACAGATATTGGGCGGAGATGATGAGCGGGTGATCGATAATTTTATGGATCGTAATCCCAACGACGTGTTGGTATTTGGCCCCAATGGTAAAACCGTTCGTGCACGAACGGCCAACCAAAAGAGGATGGTAGAAGCCTGCGATAAAAATGATATCCTGTTCGCCATTGGCCCCGCCGGTACCGGTAAAACATATACCGCAGTTGCCTTGGCGGTGAGGGCGTTGAAGAATAAACTGGTTAAAAAGATAATCTTAACAAGGCCCGCAGTAGAGGCAGGTGAAAATTTAGGCTTCCTGCCCGGCGACCTTAAAGAAAAGATC
>JGI24806J26614_1000855_pt1 | contig 10324 bp, 12 predicted proteins | sample Kansoi200umMDA_FD_26614 | JGI IMG/M metagenome (IMG submission 26614) | reverse complement strand
TCTTCACTCTTGCCCAACTTCAGTACATGAACCTACAATCAATAGTGTCTTTGGCTTCACTGCTGATAATAGACGACATATTATTAGTACTATTATGGATGTATATAATAAAGAAAAGAAAANAATTGATGACTGAAGAAGAATTGAGTAAGACTAATATCAGATATCTGTATAGTAGACTTGCAGTTATTCCTTGTTTATATGTCATGTCAATACTAATAGCCTTTTTTGGTAACATTCGTTTAGCAGTCATATTCCCAGTAATTATAGTTCCATCTATGATATTGTTAAGCCGAGTGTTTGGTTCTGAGAAGTGGAGGAAGAAAAACACGACTCACCCATAGACATAAGAGTGTATAATTTTTTTACAAATAGGTAATGCGGAGTCTGTCATATCATATAATTCTCTTCCTTAAGNACCTTCGCCAAGGGTCTGTTACCTTTAGTTAGTAGCTAAAGTTATNGTAAACAATTTCTCCCGTTGAAAATAGACGTAACTAAGAATTGCCTTGTAGATTATTAAACTACTGGGAAATTATTTAATAATGATAGTCAAGATCGATAGATAAATAGTTGATACCATCATTATTTGTTTATCTATCATCTATTAAAAAAATAATAATTTATTGCTAATACCAGCCAAACCTTATTTTGAACTTAATATATAAAAACAAAATGTACTTTATGATTAGATAAATTCTGTTTTTTGTTATCTTCCTTATTCGTATAAGTCTATACTTTATAAACGACAATAGTATTTTCGCCACTCACCGCTATTTTTTAGTAAGCTATTGACCATTCCACTATCAATACTCCTTAAAAAGTACTTACTACACTTTTAACCATCATTAAATGGAGAATATATTTTTCATCATACTGCATTGAACTACTGCCAAACACGTTATCAAAATCGTTGATAAGTATTAGTGGTATAAATATCTCGATAGGCGCATATGCATATTTTTTTTTGTTCATCAACAACAACAACTTTCTCTACCTATCTTGTTTCTTTTCTCATATCAACAAAATTAATAGATCCATAATTTTCTCTTGTCGTTCTATTGATAGACATATTATAGTTGTATATTTTTTTTGAATATTCCTCTAATATGGGCATCATGTCATACATCGATTTGCTTATATAGAATCCAGGACAATCTCCGGTTAATTGAAACGTTGCATGTACTATCGCTCTTCCTTTGTCTGATTCTAACCAGGAGGCAAATGGATACAGCCAGCAAACTCCAGGTTTTTCGGGATGGATTCTGCAGTCTCCGTTATTATTCAAGAATCTACANGTAATGGGAGTACCATCTTCTTCTTCTTTTTCGTCAGATTTTCTCTTAAGCGANAGCATAGTAATAGTAGTAATAACATTGCCAAATGGCTCTTGTTCTTCCCAGCTCGATATTCTTGTTTCATGTTTAACAAATTCTGCTTTTGAGTCATAACCTATCTTTTTGGCAATAATTTTGATATCATCTTTTGTCAACGGAAGTCTTCCTTGTCGTTCGCAACAATTATGACAATCTGGCCATAGACATTTCCATAAAACATACAGATTATCTCTGGTAAGAGTGGGAATATGAAATAATACACCATTGACATTTACTATTGTATCCGTTACATCATCCCTTCTTCCTAGGTGGAGATCATATACTTCGGGATCTATATTCCACTTTTTGGATATCAAGTCAAGCGACTTTTTGACCGAGACTTCTGAGTTTAAAGTTGATGATGATAATGGTGACGACACACTATATAATTTATCAGATCCAGTCTTTAAATATGTCTCCTCTTTTCTGGTAATGAAGAGTTCGTTTATAGAATATAAAAACATGTGTACCACCGTATTCGAAGGATAAAGATAATTAGACTATAAAAAATAAAGAATTAAATAAAATTGTAAGTAGAGTATGATGTCTTAAGGAAAAAAAGATACAATAGTACCGTATATTATGATTTTGCTTATTCAAGCCATAGATTTAGCTGAATTTTAAAGTTCAGAAGAAAATAATTCTAGTTACTTTTATATTCATTATCAAAATAATAAAAAAATAATAATAATACTTGTAGTAGCAGCAGTTACATACCACATAATATCTGTTCGGGTATTTTTCAATTCAGCGAAGATTGAATTTAAACCATGCTCAGAAGTTGATTTTAAAAAAAGCGTAGTAATTAAGTTTAATATTCTATTTCCTGGAGTCTTTTGCCTTTTGTCATCGGAATTATTTTAAACTTTGCTCCTTTAAAATCTCTTTTCAATTCTTTTCCTTTAAGGACTCTATCTAAGAATATTGCTAAAGCGGCTATTTCTGAATGTGGTTGATTTCCAATAGCAATATTGTAATCCGCAAGTCCATATATTTCTCTTGGAGCTTTTTCTGCACCAATAACGACTAAGACATTATTTTCTTTTTGTAGATTGTCTAATACACAAGCATAATCATCTATATTGATACCATACATTGTCAAATGAATAACTTTTCCTCCGTCTTTCTTCCAGTTTTTGAGCACTTTTTTCCAATCTTCAATTATTTCAATTTCAAATTCCGATTCTCCTCCCCATCTTCTATTTACATCTTTTAATGTTTCTAGTATAGAATCATCTACCTGTGTCATGAATATTTTGTTGCTACCTAATGCCCGTGAAACCAGAGCTGCATGGGTAGTTATGCGGTCGTCACGTACTAGTCTGTGTCCTATTCTAAGAACTGTTATTTTTAATATTATAATTGCCTACCTCCATCAACAAAACAAATATTCTGTTTGAATTAATATCTATTTTATTATTATTGTTATATTATTATTCTATATCTTCTATACTGACATGCAATTTAATTTCCAGAAACTTTTCAAGTTTTTTTGCCAATATTTCATCAGGTTTCAATGTACCTGTTTCAAATTTTCGGAGTAATGTCGCCTTTTCATTCATCTTTAATCCCAGTTGTTCATGTGTCAAACCTTTTTTCATACGTGCGTCTCGAATTATTTTAGCAAATTCAGGATTAAGTATTATGTCATCTGTCATTGAAATTTTTCTAAGAGGATTAATCATTTTCTTAGATGCAGAATTACCGATAGTTCTCTGTTTGGCAGTTTGTGCAGGTACATATGGTTTACCACGTTTTGAACATGACATGCATACGTTGAAAACCGTCCCGTCTATCAAGACTGTTTTTTTGCCGTCAATGACTTGACGTCCACATAATTCGCAAAATGATGACATTGTAATTATATTTGATTAATGTAAATTTAGTCTTTTCTTATTGTCTGCTCTACAGTCATATTAAGAACTATTTCTGCAATATCGCTAGCATATTCAGCTACTCGACGTATGCTTTCTGTAATCATTCTAATTCTATACATTTCATTAACATCTTTGGTTTTATCTGATGTATCTAAGATAGCCTTTTCTAGAGCTTCAATTTTACGAGCCTTTTCTATTGCTCTATCAGCAGAATTATAATCCCGCTTGAACATTGAAAGGCATGCTTCATCCAATACTTCAAGTGCAAAATTGCTCATGTTAGCAATATTTTCAACCGTGTCTTTATTCAAAGGCCGTCCCATCTCAATAATATCTTTAGCTATTATTGTTGCATGGTCAGCAACTCTTTCAGTTGATTTGGCAATTAATCTATATCCAAGACAGTTACGTGAATCATCCAATCCAATTTCTTTTAATAGATGTTCATTCTTTATTGCAATATTTAACTGCCTAACTATATAAAAGCTAAAACGATCTACGTCATCATCAGATTTTACTATTTCCTTTGCCAATTCAAGATTGTCCTCTTGCAAGGATAGAACAGCATCTCGATGCATAGATTTTGAAATTAACAACATTCTTTTAAATGCGGCATCTACCGATAGCTCGAGTAAATTAATCAGGACTTGCAAGGTTATTCCTCCTGCAGAATCTGCAATAATTTCAGTTCCCATCAAGACTCGTTTTACAACGTCCTTCATGACCTCTCGTTGTTCGCTAGTTAATCTCCCCAAATCTTTGGGAATGATGTTTATCAGATTAAATCCTAAGAAATATAGCGAAATTAATTTACGTGCAAGAAAGCATGGTTCATCATTCTTTGAAACCTCTAAGGTCGCTTCTTTTTGTTCCCTTGAAAAATGTTTTGATGCAGGTGTGAGTTGTAGAAGCGAATTTCCTTCTCTATGAATTAAGACGTGATCACCTTGCTTCAGACCTAGATCTTGAACCCATTTTTTGGGAAGAGATACTATGTAAGAGGAGCCTCCTGTATATTGTATTTTTCTTGTCTCCACGTTTTGATCGCTTATATTTTTATCATAAGACTTCTCCATGTACACAATAAAAAGCAGCTAGTCTATATATATTTACAGTTCCACTATATAGACACAGCAAAGATAAATGAATACGTATTATATACACTTTTCATGTTAGTTGAAACCTTTAACACTGAACTGGGCAGATAAAATATATTGTCATGTTGACGCTATCTTCGGGGTTGGAGTGAGTACGGCACTTGAAGGAGAAGATCTCCAATTTGAATTTTCCAAAAAAACAGGCAGAATCAAGAATTTCAGCATTAGAAACGAGTTGGTAGCTACCTTCCGCACAGATGGAGGACTCGCTTTAACAATATATGGAGCAAAAAAATTGTTAAAAAGTACGCCATTCAGAGAAAATTGTGTCATACCAACTCCAGAGGCAATCCTATTTGTTAGTGAAGGTAGATCACTATTTTGTAAGCATGTTGAGTGGTGTGGTTCCTACATCAGGGTTGGTTCAGAGGTAGCTATTATAAATAAAGATAACAAGGTCCTAGCTACAGGGAAAGCACTATTCGGATGCAGCATAATGAAAAAATATCCTAAGGGCGTTGCTGTCAAGATTAGAGAAGGAATAAAAAGCCGCTTGAAAGAGTAATAATGACATGATGCGTGGTGGCAACCGTGAAATGAGACGTATGTTAGACAAGATGGGCCTAGAAATGAAAGACCTTGGCAGCATTGAAGAGGTAATTATCAAAACAGAGACCAAAGAGCTTTATCTGATGAATCCTCAGGTGTTAGAAATGAAGGGAAAAGATAGTACCATCTTTCAGGTGGTTGCTACTGATATAGAAGAAAAGCAAAGAGATGTTCCCACAATTAAAGAAGAAGATATCATTCTCGTTATGCAACAAGCTAATGTTTCAAAAGAAAAAGCTATCCATGCATTAACTGATTCAAAAGGAGATATGGCTCAGGCTATTTTGAGTCTTACAACATAAGAGAAGATTCAAGGTCCTTCAGGTTCAATAATATATAGCATATTACTAAAAAAGATACAAATACTGCCAACTAAAATATCCTATTTTGTAGAGTTGAAAAATTCGTGGTTGTATGTCTCGTTTAGGTGTCTACGATAGCTTTCTTCTTTATTATGACTTTTCTACTATAAAATCCTGCTCCAAAATTATTAGCAAGGTAAAGGGTTTAATAGCCGTACTCATTGCATTCCAATGATTTGGGACAAAAGACGTCATCTGTTGAAGGTATTATAAATGCACTAGCAGACCTTGAAAAAGATATCGATAATGTTAATTCCAAAGCATTGGAAATGGAAAAGCGTCTTATGGTTTATTCAGATGAGGAAATTGAAAAGTTAAATCAGCAAATTGTTACTCTAGCTGACAATGAAGCGAAAAAAATAGTTGATGCTGCAAAGGCAGAAGCAGAGAGAGAAGCCTCATTAATTGTAGAAGAAGGCGAAAAAGAAATTGCAAGAATAAAAAAGAATATTGACTCCTCATTTAACAAAGCAGTAGACACTATAGTTAAAATGGTTCTGACTGTAAACGATTCAAGTCACGATGATAATAAAAATAATAAAAATACTATAGAACCAGTAAAAACATCAGAGAATATTCCAAAAGGGTCGACAAAGGTTCCAAATACAGCAAACAAATATCCTTCAGACAGAACATCTAAAGAGAGTAAAATTCCTTGAGTAGAATCAACAAGCCACAGAGGATTTTTGGCACTGTAAGAGCTTTTGCTGAAAAAGGAAAGATGTTTTCAAAACTCGAGTTAGAATCACTTACCGATTCAAGGGATCTCGATGAGCTCGTGACAAAATTAAAGAATACTCCTTATACAGAAGTTATGGCCAAGTTACAAAAGCCATTAAATGCGGAAAAAATTGAAAATCTCTTGCGAGAAGATCTGGTTGATTTTCATGCCTCTATGGCTAGGATAGTAACGAGACAGGATTTACTTAATGCTTATTATACAAAATATATAATCTGGAATCTTAAGGTAATCCTTAAAGGTAAAGCAATGGGTAAAACATATGAAGAGATTTTACCCCATGTTAACATGCGTGCAGAAGAGCTTATCGGAAGAAGAGATATAGTTGTGAAAGCACTTGTTGCGAAGGATTTAGACGAGGCTGTAGCTACATTGCAATCATCAGAATTTGGGGCAGATGTTGCTGGGGCTGCCCAGGCATATAAAGAAAAAGGAGATATCCAGGTATTTGATGTCTATCTAGACCACTCTTACTATCAGGCTCTTGCTACTGCCTACACTGTAATTGGCAAACCTGCGGATGTTCATCCATTGATTGGATTAGACGTAGATTCCTATAATACTTTGAGCACACTACGTGCAAAATATTGGGGTTTATCTGAAATGCGTATTAAAGAATTAAGAATCAAACCCACGTTCAGAGTACAGGAAGATATATTGGATAAAATGATTAATGCAGAAAATGTAAAGGAAGCAATTTCGATATTTTCTAGTACTGTATATAAAAGTATAGTCCCAAATGACTCTAATGAAATTGAAATGATTTCAAAATTGGAGGCAGGTTTTGAACGCCTAATCTATAGACGAGCTGTCACTTCCTATGCAAAGATGTTTAGTTATTCTACAATGATCGCCGCAGTCAAACTCAAATCAATTGAAGTCCGAAACCTTGGAGCAATTGCTTTCGGGGTAGAACAAAAGGTTGGCTCAAAAACGATCATGCCTAGATTACTCACTAGGGAAGAAAAATAGTGGATCGCACATCCTTTAGAATATCCGAATATTAAGCTTCAGCAGAGGATACGCAAGATAATCTTTAAACTTTACAGATTGATTGCACTCTAACATTTATTAGAGATTAAGACAGGATTAGCCAGAATATGATGGCATGAAGAAGGTTTCTTATACAGAAGTTAACCACAAGGTTTAATAACAATTTTTGTTCAAATTGGATTTGATGAAACGCCCCTGAGTAGGGAGGACGTCCACAATAAAGTCACTGTTGCTACTGTTTACGGTCGACCATATTACAAAATTATTAATGCTCTAAAATCAATGGAAATGGAATTTGAGTCGCTATCTCCAGAAGAAGCAGCATTATCCAATGCTAAAATTATTATAACTACAAAAGATGAAGCAGCAATTGTTAGAAGAAAAGACGTCCTACTTGACACTGAGCTAGATGACTATCCTGTCTTTACGAAAGCAAAAATTTTACGTAATATCATGGGCCCGTATCACGATGATCAGTTAACAATAGGAATTGATCCTGGAGTGAGAATAGGCATATCAGTCATTTTTCTTCATAACGAAATAGAAAGTATAGTAGAATCTTCACCTGAGGCGGCTATAAAGCTAGTATCACATTTACTTTCTAGAATCATGTCTAATAAAAAAATTGTAAGAATTGGTAATGGTAATATTGCTATGGCAAGACAAATCGCGTTTATTTTAAAAACAAAATTTAAAGAACAAATTGAAATTGAAATTGTTGATGAACGCGGTACCTCACTACCTCAAAATACAGAAGCAAATAGGCGTGGTGCTAGAGACATAGCGTCAGCAAGAACAATTGCTTTTAGAAGGGGCAAAGTCTTCAAACCTTCAGATTCATCCTATATGGTGAAAAACTAAGGATTATCATCAAATCAAATTTGTTGTACTTGATTATGTATAAACAGACAAAGACCGAAAATAATAACAAAATCTAAAGTATAAAGAGAAATTATAGATAAGAAGCAGTAAGAAGCAGTGTTGAGAAAGATTTTTCAGTTTATGGATATTTGGTTATGTTATAATGCAGAACGGTGGACACAATGCATTGACTACACGAACGATTACATCAGAGGGTAAAAGAACATTTCTTATAAAATTTTTATCATATCAAAACGGGTGTTTTATTTCTGTATCTGAATCTTTGGATAAGATTGGATCTATCTCAGTATCAATAAGTTCTTCTAACCAAATCAATACAGCCAAAGTTATACCAAGCAAGTTCAATCCCATGTTTATTAGTACTATTTCTGAAAGGATATCTTCAATGATAAATGGTATTTGTCTGATTTCTCTCCATAGTTTAACACAACTAGAATTGGATGACATGAAAGCAATTATGGGAGAGATTATGAACCTAATAGGAGATAACGATCATGAAAATGGCGATAGAAGGAAGCAACGAAAAGAGACTATTTAAGAATAACAATGATTTTCGCAGTTTTTTGAATGTATTGGAGAGAGAAAACGATCTAATAAGAATAAACAAAACCGTGAGCACAAAGTTTGAGATTGCAGCGGTTGTAAGCAAGCTTGAAAGAAAACAAGCAGCATTATTCGAAAATGTCGAAGGTAGCAAAATCTATGTAGCATCCAATGTTGTAGGAACGAGGAAAAGATTTTCTCTTGCAGTTGGAGTCAATGACGAAAATTCAATCCATACCCATATTATTCAATCAATTGCAAAGGCATCTCCGCCAAGAAAGGTCTCGTCTGATGCTCCTTTCTATGAGAATTCGTCTAATGATTTAAAAGATCTTCCGGTGGTTACTCATTTTGAGAAAGACGCAGGTCCCTTTATTACCTCCTCAATAGTTTTTGCTAAGGACCAAGAAAAAGGCAACCAGAATTCCTCCACACATCGACTTTTGTTACTCGATAAAAAACACATGGCAATTAGAATGGTAGAAGGGAGGCATCTACACAAGTGTTATTCATTAGCAAAGGAGCATGGGGAAGATCTAAAAGTTGCAATCTCAATTGGAGTACATCCGGCAGTTAGCATAGCTGCAGCCTATCAGGCTGCATATGGTATTGATGAAATGTTAATTGCGAATTCATTACTCCGTAATGATCTTACGTTGAGTATGAACAATTTCTCTCAACTATATGTTCCTACCCATTCTGAAATTGTTCTTGAGGGCAAAATTCTCAAGGATAGAACTGAAGANGAATGGATGGTAGAAATGCTTAGAACCTATGANTTTAAACGTAAACAACCTGTTTTTGAGCTCGACAGAATAAGATATAGAAAAGATGCAATTTTTTACGATATATTACCAGGATTTGCAGAACATCGTCTGTTGATGGGATTGCCAGTAGAATCAAAGATGTTTGAGATGATAAAGAATGTCGTTCCATCTACAAAGACAGTACATCTCACGGATGGTGGAAGCAACTGGCTAGATGCAGTAATTCAGATTAAAAAACGTCTAGAAGGTGAGCCAAAAAATGCTTTGTTAGCAGCTTTTGCGGCTCATCCTTCACTGAAGATGGCGATTGTGGTAGACGANGATATCGATCCAACGAGCCCTGTTTCCGTAGAATATGCAATGTCTACCAGATGTCAGGCGGATAAAGGGTTTTTAATAGTAACCAATGCTAAAGGATCGAGTCTCGACCCTTCAAGTGATCAGGAGAATTTGCTAACAACAAAAGTAGGAGTTGATGCTACTGCCACTCTTATGAAACCCAAGGAAAGATTTGAGATTGCAAAGATTCCTGGTGAAGAGAACATCAAACTTTCAGATTATATCTCTCATTATGCTAAAGAATAAAACAACCGTAAGTTTGCCGATCAATCTAATGACAAGGTTCTAGATTATGTTCAATTATCATTATTATTATNNTNNTTATTATTACTATAAGGAACATTTGCAAAAACCNTCATAAATCAATTATGGGACATATAATGGTNGNATTATGNGCAAATCCCAATTGTCAATAACAAATTACAATTACGCGCTAAAAAGTAAATTCAATAAAAAAAGTGAGTTCAGTTTTACAACAAAGCTGTGTGATCTATCGATTCCACTTCAGTTCTTTCAGCAGTGAATCAATGTCTGATTTATCTAGACCTATGCCCATTCTGGCATCTTTTCTTGCAACAATTTTATTTCCATCAAAAGCAATTACAGTGGGAACTGCGGATATCGCAAACCTATCCCACATTGGATTCTCATCTTCATTCAGTTTCAATTGAATCTTTTTATATTTCGACTTTGCAGATTCAAAAACTGGTTGAAATCTCTTACAAAAGGGACACCAATCG
>JGI24806J26614_1000854_pt1 | contig 10331 bp, 9 predicted proteins | sample Kansoi200umMDA_FD_26614 | JGI IMG/M metagenome (IMG submission 26614) | reverse complement strand
ATCCAAGAGTAAGCCGTTCATCTGCCCTGGCATCCAAAGCAACGGGTTATCCCATTGCAAAAATTGCAGCCAAGCTAGCTATTGGCGCAGATATTTCCATGAACAGCGTACCTTCCGTTGGCACAACTGTTTTAATAAAACTTCCTTTATCTGAAGAGTTATAATAATGATTAAAAACCCTAAAAAAATTGAAGTAGCTATTGCCGATGATCATGCCCTGATGAGAAGTGCCCTGGCCAGGCTCATCAATACTTTTGAAGGTTACAACGTTATCATGGAAGCGGATAATGGCAAAGACCTGCGGGCCAGGATCATGAAGCATGTCATCCCCGATATTGTATTGCTGGATGTAAATATGCCGGAGATGGATGGTTTTGAAACAACACAGTGGCTGTACAAAAATTACCCGCAGATAAAAGTGCTTGCATTGTCCATGATGAGCGATGAACGAACCATCATTAAAATGTTTCGCCTCGGTGCGAAAGGATACCTGTTAAAAAATACCGATCCCACTGAATTAAAAAGAGCATTGGATGCCGTGATGGATAAAAATGTTTATCTCTCTGAATATGTGTCGGCGAAATTGGTCAGCGGCCTGCACAATGATGCGGACTCACCTCCTAAAGAAATAGTTTTAAATGAAAGAGAACGGGAGTTTTTACGCCTGACTTGTTCTGAATTGTCCTATAAAGAGATTGCAGAGAAAATGAATCTTAGCCCACGAACTGTTGACGATTATCGCCAATCACTTTTTAGTAAATTAAATGTTCACAGCCGCGTAGGGCTGGTAATGTATGCAATTAAAAACGGGATCGTTGAAATTTAAGCTCTCCAATCTGTTTGCTTTTTTCCGCAGGCATATCACGACCAAAACTCCGGAGGAGTTAAATATTTAATAGAAACTATTGTTGATGCAGGTATTCAACTCCCATAGGAGTTGAACTCACGAAAAACGTAACTGTGCTAATGATATTGATCTCCTACGGAGATATTAATGAACGAAGGATAATTTACTTCTTAGCCGTCGCGGAGTCCACAGTTAAGACACAAAGCCGAGTGAGATTTGCTTGAGAAGTGAGCATCGTTATTTCAGTTTCAGCAAAAAGTATAGTCCGTTATTAGTAAGCTCTCTTTTCTCCTCTTTATATTCCAAGTAAGATTGTCCTGTCGTTAAACCTAAGGAAGCTAATAAAGCGTAGTGAATTGGCATACTTGCAACAACTGTTCCGATTAAAGGGACATATGACTTTGGGTTTTGCATTTTCTCTATAAACTTTCTAAAAGTTTTACTCTTTAGATTTTTCATTTTGATTTCTAATTCACTAAGTGGTTTTTGTATTTCACTAAAGAATACAGATTGATATTCATTGTCCTTAATGTCAGCACCAAATAATTTTTTGTTTTTAACTTCAATAGAATTAATCGTCAGATAAAATAAAGCTAACTCATCTTTCAGTTTTAGCTTCAGTTCTAAAATGTCTTCAAAGCTCAATAAATCGGGATTCGGCAAACTGATTTTTAAAGCGTCAAATGCCAAAGATTTTTTATAACCTTTACTTCTAAGTTGTCGTTGGATTTAGTTGATTCCTGAATGAACGCTGAAAAAAGTTTGTTTAAATTATTGCTACTGCTCAAACAATTTTTCCCTTCCATTAGAAGTTTGAGAAACCATTTTAACTTAAACGCATAATACCACCTTTCTCTCATCGTCAGTCAATGTCAACTTTTAAAAAATGCCAACCAGCTTTAGTCTAAATTTATTGATTAAGTTGAATAGTTTTATACCTGTTCAGCATTTATTCGTCAGCCGCTATGCATAAATACCATGTTAGCAACTTTTCTAATTGATTGAACTTGATGATTTATCTACAATCTCTAAAGAATCTCCAACCTTTTTCAGATACAGGCCTAATGAACTTCCTCCACCAAATGGCAAAACACTTAGGTTTTGAGCCTGAATATAATAGCCTGTATCGCTTTTCTCAAATTGTGAAATACATAAATAGTTTGGAACATCTTTTCTGTAGCTTTCGCCTGTCAGTATTCTGTAAATGGTTTGTTTGGGAAGCACTTTAAAAATTTGGACCCCTGATTTTGTCGGCAAAAGTTCTAAAGGCAGAAAATCTGCAGTCAATAAAATAGTGTCGCCAAATTTAGATGGTCGTCTTAATGCTGATGCAGATGGCATAAATTCTACAGAAATCACTTGTTTTAAAGTTGTCGTTAAAACCTTCGTTGTGTCGCTAACTGGTTTGTCTGTAATTGTTAGTTTGGTGTCACAACAAAGCAGTGACAACAGAAGTAATAACATGATGAACTTTAAGGAACTCATAGAATTGCTGTTAACTTATAAATTTATCAAACTTACGATAAGATACTATGTATTACTGATGCCATGAAAACGGAACCCTGAACTGAGCGTAGCAACAGGCGATGCCCAAAGAACGGGACGCTGGCTATATAATCCTTGACACTTCGACAAGCTCAGTGCCCAGGACTATTTACTCAAATACATACTTCTATCCTTATACAATTGCCTAAAGTAAGGATCACGAAGATCTTTGATAAAACGAATGGCTTCGCCGGTGCTTTTCATTTCGGGACCGAGCTCTTTATTAACTCCGGGAAATTTATTGAAGCTGAATACAGGTTCTTTAATGGCAAATCCCTGTAGCTTTTTTTCGAAAGTAAAATCTTTGAGTTTGTTGACACCCATCATTACCCTTGTGGCAATATTGAGATATGGTATCTGGTATGCTTTGGCAATGAACGGTGTGGTGCGTGATGCCCGTGGGTTGGCTTCTATCACAAACACCTTACCATCTTTAATGGCAAACTGGATATTGATTAGGCCAAGAATATTTAATTCCCTGGCGATCTTTTCTGCATACTCTTCCATGGTATGCACAATTAATGGAGTAAGATTGAATGCAGGCAATACCGCATTGCTGTCACCACTGTGGATACCTGCAGGTTCTATATGTTCCATCACACCCATTACATGAAAATCTGTGCCATCGAAGATGGCATCTATCTCCGCTTCCTGGCAACGATCAAGAAAATGATCTATCAGAATTTTATTTCCCGGTAAATGTTTTAATAAACTTACTACTGCTTTTTCCACTTCGTTATCATTCAATACAATTCTCATTCGCTGTCCGCCCAATACATAAGAAGGACGAACCAATACAGGATAACCTACTTTGTTAGCAACAGCAATCGCTTCATCTACTCCTTCTGCTGTACCATATGCGGGGTATGGAATTTCCAGATCTTTCAAACGATCACTGAAACGGCCACGATCTTCGGCAATGTCCATACTATCATAAGATGTACCGATGATCTTAATTCCTTTTTCATGTAAAAACTTAGCAAGCTTCAATGCTGTTTGCCCACCAAGCTGAACGATGACCCCATCGGGTTTTTCATGTTCAACAATTTCCCAGAGATGTTCCCAATACACCGGCTCGAAATATAATTTATCGGCCATGTCGAAGTCGGTAGAAACTGTTTCGGGATTACAATTGACCATGATTGATTCAAAACCACATTCTTTAATGGCGAGCAATCCATGCACACAGCAGTAATCAAATTCAATTCCTTGTCCGATACGATTGGGACCCGAACCAAGAACAATGATCTTCTTTTTATTGGTAACCTTCGATTCATTGGAAGATAGTATGCTTCCTTCCGCAGAGGTTTGAATAGGATTATTCTCAAAAGTTGAATAGAAGTACGGCGTCTTTGCTTCAAACTCTGCGCTGCAGGTATCTACCATTTTATACACTCTTGTTATACCGGCAGCTTTTCTTTTATTGTATACATCTTCTTCGTCACCATGTTCTGTAATACGGCTGATCTGCTCATCACTAAAGCCATTTACTTTTGCTTCTCTCAAAAGTTCAAGAGGTAAATTATCAAGATCATACTTCGCCATTTCTTTTTCGATATTGCAGATCTTCTGTATTTCATAAAGAAACCAGCGGTCAATACCATTAGTAGCTTTGGAAATAGTGCCAACAGAAATGCCCGCCATCAATGCATCTTTGATACGGAAGATGCGATCCCACTTCGGTGTTTTAATGTATTCCAGTAACTCATCTGCATGCATAAGGCTTTTACCATAATACCCTAAACCAACTGCATTGTTTTCCAAACTTTGACATGCTTTTTGAATGGCCTCTGTAAAACTTCTGCCAATAGCCATTACTTCGCCCACACTTTTCATTTGCAAACCAAGTGTATCATTAGCGCCTTTGAATTTGTCAAAATTCCAACGAGGTACTTTTACAATTACATAATCCAATGCCGGTTCAAAATATGCTGATGTTGTTTTGGTGATCTGGTTTTCTAATTCATCAAGGTTATAACCAATAGCTAGCTTGGCTGCAATTTTTGCAATGGGATAACCCGTTGCTTTGGATGCCAGGGCAGATGAACGGCTTACTCTTGGATTAATTTCTATTGCAATGATCTCTTCAGTATCCGGGTTCAATGCAAACTGCACATTACAACCGCCTGCAAAATTACCGAGGTCACGCATCATCATAATGGCTGTATTGCGCATCAGCTGCATGGCAGTATCACTTAAGGTCATTGCCGGAGCAACTGTAATTGAATCACCGGTATGAATACCCATCGGGTCAAAATTCTCAACAGTGCAAATGATGCAAACATTATCGGCTGCATCACGCAACAGCTCCAGTTCAAATTCTTTCCAGCCCAATACCGCTTTTTCTACCAGCACTTCATGAATAGGGGATGCCTGCAGGCCACGGTTCAATGCTTCATCCAAATCATTTATATCATGTACAAATCCGCCACCGGTTCCACCAAGTGTAAATGATGGACGAATAACCAATGGAAATCCTATGTCTTGTGCAAATTCTTTTCCTTCTAAAAATGAGTTGGCTGTTTTTGCTGTTGCCACCGGCACAGCAAGCTGGATCATCCATTGACGGAATTTTTCCCTGTCCTCTGCTTTATCAATGGCTTTGATGTCAACACCGATCAAACGAATATTATATTGCTTCCAGATGCCGAGGTCTTCCGCCTCTTTGGCAAGGTTCAATGCTGTTTGTCCACCCATGGTAGGAAGAACTGCATCAATTTTATTTTCCTGCAATATCTGTTCAATACTTTCAACAGTAAGTGGCAATAGGTAAACACGGTCGGCCATCATAGGATCGGTCATAATGGTAGCTGGGTTACTATTAATAAGAATGACCTCGATACCTTCTTCCCGCAAACTGCGGGCCGCTTGCGTGCCGGAATAATCAAACTCACAAGCCTGGCCGATAATGATAGGGCCTGAACCAATAATAAGAACCGATTTGATGGAATTGTCTTTTGGCATTTTTTATTTTAGGTAAGAGGTTGTTGCGATTTTCCCACAAAGACACGAAGAACACAAAGCATTGGAATTTCTTAATTATATTTCTTGGTGACCTTTGTGTCTTAGTGGGCGATCCCTCTTGTGATTAAACAAATTGCGCAAAAGTAAGGGAATGGAAGGGGAATGAAGGAACTGATCCGGATTTTTTTTCAGCTTATTATTCAGAGTGGTTTTAAGGGTTTCGGTTTTTCTATTTTCCGGTAAGACAATGAATAAGTAGGATCAAAAATATTTTTATTTTCCTGGATATAACCCGCAACTGCTTCTTTCAATTCCTCAGCAGTCCGGTAGCCTTTTCGGGTGGGAGAAAAATTTTCAATAATAGCCTTCATCGTTAAGGTATCATGGTGCATTTCAAACTTTGCCAAATAATATACTTTACTTGTTACTATCAGCGGTTGCTTTTTGCCTCTGGCCGTTACCGTTACTATTGAACCTCCTACATTCATAAAACGATCATTGCCGATAGAAGAAGTATAACCGGAAAAATATGAAGTATCAGGAAGGATAATATCCCCTTTGATGGCTTTGCCATACCGGGTGATGGAATAAACGGAATCAGATTGTTTGGTTATATCCAATGCTTCAATACCAAAAAAATCACTTCCATCTTTTACAATGCCGTACCAATATCCCAGCATACTTGTGTCAATCGGTTCAACTGGTGCGGATTCCAGCGGCACAGTTGATTCGAAGGGACAGGCACATAAAATAAAAGAAAGTGGCAACAGCCACAGTAATTTTCTCACAATAAAATTTTGCGAAAAAGATACGACTATTGTTGTTCACAGCCTATACTATGAACCGGGTATTTTGTTATTCCTATTTTTGTGTATGCAATTGAAGTTTTTCTTAGTAACAGCATTTGCTTTTATTTCATTATTTCTCCGGGCACAGTTACCTTCTTATCCAAAATATTATTTTCGCAACCCTCTGGGTATTCCGATGGACCTGGTTGCCAATTTTGGTGAACTACGACCCAATCACTGGCACATGGGACTGGATATCCGAACCAATCAAAAAGAAAACCTTCCTGTATATGCCGCAGCAGATGGATACATTGCCCATGTGGGTGTTCGTCCGCAAAGTTTCGGCAGGTATATTATCATCAATCATCCCAATGGTCTTTCAACCTTATATGCTCACCTGAATGATTTTTTTCCGGCGTTGGAACAATATGTAACTGCTGAACAATACCGACAGGAAACATGGGAGATAGAATTGGATTTTATTAAAAACAAATTCCCTGTTTTTAAAAGCCAATTCATAGCTTATAGCGGTACTACCGGTGGTTCGCAGGGGCCGCATCTTCATTTTGAGATCAGGGATACAAAATCAGGTAAATGTTTGAATCCTTTACTGTTTGATTTACCGGTGCAGGATAATGTGAAGCCAAACCTTGTAAAGCTGGCCATGTATGACCGCAATTACAGCGTATTAGAACAAACACCGTTGTTTTATGCAGTAAAAGATTCTGATGAAGGCTATATAGTTCCTAACATTCCTGTAATAAAAACTGGGTTGAATAAAATAAGCTTTGCCATACAGGCTTTTGACCGGCTGACCGGTTCGCTTAATCCCAACGGGATATATGCTGCCAAACTTTTTTTTGATGAACATCCCGTCATTGGTTTTGTATTGGACAGTATTGATTACGATGCTACAGTTTATGAGAATGCGCAGATAGATTATGCATATCGTTTCAACGGCGGCCCTTTTTTACAACACCTGTCATTATTGCCCGGTAGCCATAGCGGTGTTTATCATGGCGTGAGTGGCGATGGTGTGATCAATTTAACCGACAGCAATATTCATACGATCAGCATTGAAGTAATGGATGCCGGCCTTAATACATCAGCGCTGAATTTTTCTATTCAATATATAGATAGTTTGTCAAAACCTATAGCAAAGAGAATAAGCTTACAGCAATTTTTGCCTAATGAGATCAATGTTCTGGAGAAGCCTGATTTTGAAGTATACCTTCCGGAATATTGTTTGTATGATACAATCCAGTCGATCTATTTCCGTACCAATTCATCATCTCAATATGCAGTCAGTGCATTGCACCAGGTAAATGACGCCTCCATTCCATTGCATGATGATATAACTATCCGGATAAAGCCTGATAAAAATATCCCGGATGATTGGAAAGATAAATTGGTGATTCAAAGAAATTATCGGGGCGGGAGTAATGTTCAAAAAGCAGCATGGCAAAATAACGATCAGTGGTTATCGGCAAAGTTTGGCGATTTTGGAACTTTCCAGGCATTTGCAGATGTTGTAGCGCCGCAATTAAATAGTTTAGGAACCGGAGATACAATTGATCTTAGCCCGGCTACAAGGATTGCATTTTGGGCCACTGATAATTTTGGGGTCATCAAAACATTCAGGGCGGAGCTCGATCGTCAATGGTTGCGGTTTACTAATGATAAAAACGAAGCATGGATCTATAATTTTGATGAACGTTGTCCTTATGGAATACATCAACTGAGGGTAATAGTGGAAGACCTGGTAGGAAATTCAACAACCAAAAGCTGGTGGTTCAAACGGTATCCCTATACTCCTCCGAAGAAAAAAGTAATTTCAAAGAAAAAATCGGGAGGTAAGAAAAAACCTGTAACTGTAAAAAAGAAATCAGCAACCAAAAACAAGTAACCACTAAGTAATGATAACTCTTAAAGAAGGCGATAAAGCTCCCTCATTCAGTGGCACTGATCAGGATGGAAAAAAAATTTCTTTATCTGATTTTAAAGGGAAAAAATTTATTCTGTATTTCTATTCCGAAGCAGGCTCGCCTACCTGTACTATTGAATCATGCAACCTCCGTGATAATTATAGTTTATTAAAGAAAAAAGGATTTGAAGTAATAGGTGTAAGCCCCGATGATGAAAAAAAACAAAAAAAATTTGAGATCAAATACAAGTTGCCCTTCCCATTGATTGCTGATACTGAAAATAAAATAACGACCGCTTATGGAGTAAGGGATATGAAGAAACTATTTGGCCGGGAATACATGGGTATACTCCGGACAACTTTTGTGATCAATGAAAAAGGAGTGATCGATAAAATTTTTCTAAGACCAAAGAATAAAGCCCATGCACAGGAAATACTTGCTTCAATTCGATGATCATTATATCTGGCAGTATAAAATATTTTCTATTCTACAGGCCTTTGAAACAGTAAATTTTAAGTCATCGGAAGCAACCAACTGTCTGCCTGTAACGATTAACTTTTGAAATTTAAAATATACAGTATGAAACAATTTCTTGCTCTTGCCGGCTTGTTTTTCTCTTTGCAGTTATTGGCGCAGGATACTACTATGAACAGCCTGGTGAAAGATATGGACAGCAGGACAAACAGTAATGAAAAGGTACCGGTGAAGATATTTAATTCATCACGCACCATCAATGCCAATACTACACAGGTAACGGGCAAGGGCAAAATGGATTTTAATGTGACGCATAATTTTGGTGACATAGCCGGAACTGGCGGTGGCAGTAAAACATTTTTTGGATTAGATGCCATTTCTGATGATCGAATCGGGTTTACTATAGGATTGGGTAAAAAATTTGATCTCATCACAGCCCGGGCCAAAGGATCAGGTCCTGTACAAAACCTATGGCAACTGGGGTTTAAATATGTGTTGTTACAACAGTTGGAAAATGATCCCTCGCATCCTTTATCAATTGCTTTATTTGCGGATGCTGTTCTTTCTTCACAGAAAAGAAGTCCACTTAATGACAAAGAAAATAGTTTTAGCAGTTTTTCTGACCGTTGGAGTAATGTGGTACAGTTGATAGTAGCCAGTAAAATTGGTAAAGTAAGTCTGCAACTGAATCCAACTTTTACCACCCGTAGTTATAGTATCTCCTATGACCAGAATAACATATTTGCATTGGGCGGAGCTATCAGATTACCGTTAGGAAAAAGCCTGAATTTTGTATTTGATTATTTTCATCCTTTCCGTAACCAAAGCAGCAAAGATTCTTTTGCAGTAAATCAGAACATAAAATTTTATGATCCCATCGGCGTCGGATTTGAGATCATAACAGCCGGACATATCTTTCATCTTAATTTTACCAATGCCACGGAAATACTGGAGAACCGGTTTATTCCACGCACCGTTTCCACATGGAGCAAAGGACAGTTTCGATGGGGCTTCACTATTTCAAGAACATTTGTATTGGCAGGACAGAAAGGCAGGGGGAATATTGATCGAAAACATAATTGGAGCTGATGGCGCTGAATCAATAGCCGATGGCCGATGGTCATCAATGAATAATGAACAACAAACAAAATGGAAATGGGCAGTTATTGGAATTGGTATAAATATTAATCAAACTTCATTTCCACCCGAACTACAAAACCCTGTTTCATTAAAACAAATTACCGGAAAAGACTACAATGTAATTGAATTAGCAAAAGAACTATGCCGGGTCATTAATAACTATTTTGGTCAATTGATTACTTCAGGCTTTGAAAATATCTACTCTCAATATATTTTTCATCTTTATAAAAAAAATGAAATAGTGAAATTAAAAAAAGGGAGCAGGGTCTTCGAAACAACAGTTAAAAATGTTTCGTTCACAGGGAAATTAATTGTTGAACATACAATAGAAGAAGAGTTTGATTTTGGAGAAGTGGAATGGTTGATGCAAAAAAGTCAATAAGTCATAAAAGTCAAATGAGTCATAGGGGTCATATAAGTCAAATTCGGAACACTTTTTACTACTATTTACAACTAAATTTTGTACGGTATTATTAATGACTGCTATGACTTATTTGACTACTTTGACTTTTATGACACATATGACTGCTACTTCTTCTCTCGCCATAATACAAATGTTCTTGAAATAGTGAAGCCCCATCGAAACTGTCCTTTGCTCCATGTGGAAACGGTGCGTGGAATAAACCGGTTCTCCAGTATTTCCGTGGC
>JGI24806J26614_1000853_pt1 | contig 10372 bp, 5 predicted proteins | sample Kansoi200umMDA_FD_26614 | JGI IMG/M metagenome (IMG submission 26614) | reverse complement strand
CATTATTCTCTCTGAAACCGGCGTGAAGACACGCATGGATATTTGGGCGCTACCGATGTTTGGCGACAAGAAAGAGTATCAGTTGTCGAATTCGCCATTTGACGAACGGAGTCCAGAGTTGTCACCTGATGGGCGCTGGCTAGCCTATTCATCGGATGAAACTGGCGATTACGAGATCTACGTCCAGTCATTTTCAGCAGAGGGCAAACTAGGAGGCAACAAAAAGCGCGTCTCTACAAGTGGAGGGAAGTTTCCTGTCTGGCGCCGTGATGGCAAAGAACTCTTCTATGTCGCAGCGGACGGATCGATGATGGCAACACCCGTGAAAACCGGCGGGAACGAATTCGAGTTCGAGTCGCCTAAACCGCTTTTCAAAACTCGCATGCTGCCATTCAATTTTCACGAGTTTGATGTAAGTCACGACGGTCAACGCTTCCTGATCGGAACGCGAATTGGAGAGCCGACTGCGCCTCCGCCGACTGTGATATTGAATTGGACCGCGCTCATGAAGTGAATGTAATGGCCACCCTCGCCGCAGGTTGAGCTCTCGTGAAATTCATATATTCGACGAGGGGCGGCCACGGAGGGCCGCCCCAACAAATCATGAAACGTTGCCCCCAATGTAATCGAGTTGAATCTGATCACTCGCTTGCATTCTGTCGCATTGACGGAACCGCGCTTGTCCAGGACGCACTTAACGAAGACCCCGGAACAATCCGATTCAATTCCGCACCGGTCTCTGGTGAGGCACGAACGACAGTGCTTCCCCCGACACTGACAGATCCGGGCATTAGTCCAGTCCAACAAACCACTGCACTTACGCAACTCACAAGCGAACACACTCAACGACTAACCAAGCGCAAAGTCTGGCCGTTGATCGCTGTGCTGCTAATCGCGTTTGCGGTTTTTGTAATAGTGAGCGGTTACCTGTATTCGCGTTCTAAGAAAGTCAATCGGATCGAATCAATCGCAGTGATGCCCTTCGTTAATGAAGGTGGCAACGCCGATCTCGAATACCTTTCCGACGGAATGACTGAAACGCTGATCAGCAGCCTTTCGCAACTGCCCAATCTGAACGTGAAAGCGCGCTCATCGGTCTTTCGCTACAAAGGCAAAGAGACGGATGCGAAAACAATTGGCAGAGATCTGAACGTGCAGGCAATGCTTAACGGCCGTGTGGCGCAACGCACTGATCAGTTAACCCTTACGCTTGAGTTGGTAGATGTCCAAACCGAAAATGTAATTTGGAGTGAGCAATACAATCGCAAACAGGCGGACCTGGTTTCTCTGCAAAGCGACATAGCAAGGGATGTCTCCGGCAAACTAAGAACTAAATTGTCAGGGGCGGACGAACAGAAGGTTACAAAGAACTACACACGGAACACTGAGGCCTACCAGCTCTATCTACAAGGTCGCTTCTTTGCTAATAAACGCACCCCGCAAAGTATTCAAAGAGCAATCGAGTGCTATCAACAGGCCATCGAAAAAGATCCGAATTACGCACAAGGCTACGCCGGCCTTTCTGACGGTTATGGCCAACTCGCATACTATGCAGGTTACCCGGTGCCGGAGGCTTTGAACAAAGCCAGAGACGCAGCGCTGCGCGCTCTTTCTCTGGATAACAATCTGGCTGAAGCACACAATGCGTTCGCATTTGTTCTAATCACGGCCGACTTTGACTACGAACGAGGCGAACGCGAGTATCGACGCGCGCTTGAACTCGATCCGAATTACGAATTAGCTCATCACAATCTCGGTGTAATGCTTTGTCGTACGGGCCGCCCCGCAGAGGGAATGGCTGAACTGCATCGCGCGCTCGAGCTGGAACCTTTTTCAACCGTGGTCAATCGGCTTTACGGTGAGGTTCTTGTTTACAGCCGGCACTATGACGAGGGTTTGGCCCAGCTCAAGAAAACAGCCGAGATGGATCCTGCTTTTCCGTCCACCTATTTCGCGCTTTCGAGCGCCTACCGTTTGATGGGTAAATACGCGGAGAGCGTCGAATCGTATGCCAGGTTTCAGGAGCTATATAATCGGCCGCAGACTGCAGCGTTTGCCCGGGCAAGCTTTGCCGCTGAAGGATGGCAAGGATACATGCGCCAAATGACCAGCAAACGACCGGAAGGTTTTTCGTCCTACATGGCCGCAATATTTTTTGCCCAACTTGGCGACAAGGACCAGGCATTCAAGGAGCTGGATAAGAGTTTCGAAAACCGCGATTACATGCTTCGGTTCCTCAAGATTGATCCCAGCGTTGACTCTTTGCGCGACGATCCACGCCTCAAGGAGCTGATGCAACGTATGCGGCTTCCTGAATAATTACTGAGCATTGATCCTTTGTTAGATGACCTGCGTGCCGATCAGCGCTTTGTGGACTTATTGAATCGGATCAAATCATCAAAAATCGATTGAACGAATAGAGCAGTCATTACCATTGAGCGAAAACTTATCCCCCAACACGACTTTCGCGCACTACGTTATCATCTCCAAACTCGGTTCAGGTGGGATGGGCGAAGTCTATCTGGCCCAGGACACAAAACTTGATCGCAAAGTAGCGATCAAATTCCTGCACGAAGGGTTCAGCAAGGACGCTGACAAGTTGGGCCGCTTTATCCAGGAAGCCAAAGCTGCTTCTGCACTCAATCACCCGAACATCCTGACCGTTTATGAGATCGGTGAGGCAGACGGCAACAACTACATAGCAACCGAGTTGATTGACGGCCAAACTCTGCGTGAGCATCTCTCACATAAAGAATCGCTTCAGCTCAGTGCGATTCTGAAGATCGGCATACAAGTGTCGGAGGCTCTTGCGGCGGCGCATCAGGCTGGCATCATCCATCGCGACGTCAAGCCTGAGAACATCATGCTGCGTAAAGATGGATATGCGAAGGTGTTGGATTTTGGGTTGGCGAAGCTGTTGGAACCGGGCAAGGAAGCGTCGGGGTCTGAAGACGCAACGCGAGTTCAAGTCAAAACAAATCCCGGCATGGTGATGGGGACCGTTTCTTACATGTCGCCGGAACAAGCACGTGGCAAAGAGACTGACGCGCGAACTGATATCTGGAGTCTGGGAGTCCTCTTATATGAAATGCTCGCCGGCACAGTTCCTTTCAGCGGCGAAACCGTAAATCACACCATCGTCTCAATCCTTGAAAAAGAACCGCACTCACTCACGAACGTTCCACCTGAACTGCAACGCATCATCCGCAAGTCGATGACGAAAGATGTGGACATGCGATATCAGTCAGCCCGCGACCTATTAATTGATCTCAAGAACCTACGCAGAGAGTTAGATATTCAGGGCGAGCTCGAGCGTTCGATAGTTCCGAACCGCGCAGCCACCACGGATGCAGCTAACGAAAATCAAACGCCGGTTTATGCCGATGCGACCAAGAGCGGGCAGGCGGCGGCAACGCGGAGCGTTACGAACTCGTCTTCGAGTCTTGAGTATGCAGTTACTCAGGCAAAGAGCCACAAACTTGCGACAGCGATAATTGGGATCTTGCTGGTCGGAATGTTGTCGGCCGCCGGTTATTTTGCGTTTATGTCCAAAGGCGATGGCACAAATCAGATCAGTTCGATCGCCGTGATGCCTTTTGTGAATGAAAGCGGCAATGCAGACGTTGAATACCTGTCCGATGGTATGACCGAAACGCTGATCAAGAGTTTGTCGAACCTGCCGAATTTAAACGTCAAACCGAGATCCTCAGTCTTTCGGTACAAAAACAAAGACACGAACTTACAGACGATCGCCAAAGAATTGAATGTGCAGGCGATACTGAATGGCAGGGTGGTGGAGCGGGGCGATCAGTTGACCGTGAGTTTGGAACTGGTTAACGCCCAGAAAGAGAGCGTCATCTGGACTGAGCAATACGAGCGCAAAACATCCGACCTTGTTTCCTTACAAAGGGAGATTGCCCGCGACGTTTCGACCAAACTCAAGAGCAAATTATCCGGCGCGGAAGAAACTCAAGTAACCAAAACCGCGACCGCCGATCCGGAAGCCTATCAAGCCTATTTGAAGGGTCGTTATTACTGGAATCGACGCACGGCCGAAAATATTAAGAAAGCGATCGAGCAATTCAAGATCGCAACGGACCGGGATCCGAATTACGCCCTGGCATTTGTGGGTCTCGGTGATTGCTACGTAGTCTCAAATGAGTATGCCGGTGTTCCAACCAGCGAAACAGTCCCGCTGGCGAGATCATATTCTGAGCGAGCGCTGAGTCTCGACGGTCAATTAGCCGAGCCTCACGCTACTTTGGGATGGGCCAACGAATCTTTGTGGCAATGGGCCGAGGCAGAAAAGGAGTTCAAAAGAGCCATCGAGCTAAATCCGAATTACCCAACCGCGTATCACTGGTATTCAATTTTTCTAAGAAATATGGGGAGATACGACGAGTCAGCGAAGATCATCACGCGGGCTCACGAGCTTGATCCACTGTCCAGCGTTATCAGCGTCAATGTTTGCAGGGTCTATCAAGTCCAGAACAATCACACGGCGAGCATTGAAAACAGTCTTAAGATAATCGAACTCGACCCGAATTTCGGCCCAGCTTATCAGTACCTGGGACTCTCATATTTAAAGAAGGGACGCAATGCGGAAGCCAGTGCGGCTGTCGAAAAGGCAGGAGAGTTAACTAAACGTTCCGGTGTTACGCTCGGTGATTTGGGTCATGTCTATGCCGTCACGGGAAAACAAACCCATGCTCAGGCTGTCATCAGTGAGCTGGAAAATAAATACGCGAGGAAAGAAGCGACGGGACAGGACATCGCCGCGATCTATGTGGGACTTGGCGAAAAGGACAAGGCATTTGATTGGTTGGAAAGAGATTTCCAAGTTCACAACGATAGGTTACCTAACATCCGATGGGAACTTCAGTTTGAATCTCTGCGCGACGACCCACGCTTTAAGAATTTGCTGAAACGCATGGGATTGCCACAGTAGTAGATCGTTAGGGTGAAAGATCCAGACGAACGATATCAATCAATCAGGGAAGTCGTGATTGAGTAAATGTTTGGGATTGTATGAAACGCTGCCCCCAATGCAATCGCTTTGAGACCGACGAAGCGCTGAAGTTTTGTCGCGTCGATGGCGCGACTTTGGTTGTAGACTCGTCGTCACTCGATCCTGAAGCGGGAACGGCACAACTTCGATCCGCGCGTGATGCGAGCGAAGTTCACACTAGCATTCTTCCTGACCAAACTCAAAACAATGTCAATCGCGTGACCGGGCCGACAACGGCGCTGCCCGCCCAGCAGGCGGCAAGCACAACAAGTGACTTACCCAAACCACAAAGCCGACGCACTGCGATCGTGATCGCCGTAATCGTGACTGCCGTCGTCGCGGCAGTTACTGCAATCATGGTCGATTCATATCGCTCGCGGATCAGCGCAAAATCAATCCAATCGATCGCGGTGCTTCCTTTCGAGAACAAGAACAGTGATGCGGATACAGATTACCTGTCCGACGGTTTGGCGGACTCGCTCATCTTTCGCCTGTCGCAATTGCCTGGCTTGAAGGTTAGTCCTGCGACTTCAGTCATGCGCTACAAGGCGAAAGAGAACGACCTCGCCAAAATCGCTAGTGAGCTTGGCGTCGAAGCGATCATGACGGGGCGTTTGATGAAGCGCGGTGACAACTGAATATTACTGTCGAACTGATGACGTTCGCAACAACAAGTCGCTCTGGGGTGATGCGGAGACGGATGAATCTGCCGGAGTGAATTAGAAGGATTTGTATGTAGTGACGTTCTGGTTTCTCTACCTGGTGGAAGGATTGAAGTGAAGACTGAGGAACAATGAGGTGAAACGTTGTCCTCAATGTAATCGATTCGAAGCGAACGATGCTCTCGGATTTTGCCGGGTCGACGGAACACCGCTCAGCGTGGTTTCCGAGGACATTGACCCAGAGGCAAGCACGAGAGTGCTCGGTTCAGGTGGTTCCGAGACAGTGACTAATGAGTTCAGTGAGGTCAACACAAACGTTTCGAACGCCAAAAAAACGGGTCCCACAACGATGTTGGGTGAGCGAACACCTGCATTGGGTAGACGGAAGAGTCGTTGGGTATTACCCGTATCAGTCTTCGCGATACTAATAATCGCTGCTGTTGCGTATGCCTATTACGTCACTCACAAAACAAACAACGTGATTAGTTCAATTGCGGTGATGCCGTTCGTTAATGAGAATGGGAGTAGCGATGCTGAGTATTTATCGGACGGTATGACTGAAACTCTCATCAGCAGTTTGTCACAACTGCCGAACTTGAATGTCAAACCAAGGTCTTCGGTCTTTCGCTACAAAGGTAAAGATACAAATCCACAGACCATCGCTAAGGAGTTGAATGTTCAGGCAGTCTTGAACGGACGAGTTACTCAGCGCGGAACAGAAGTGTCTCTTTTCGTCGAGTTGATTGACGTTGCTTTGGATAAAGTAGTTTGGAGTCAGCAATACAATCGCAAGCAGACCGACCTTCTTACTCTCCAAACCGATATAGCCCGCGATGTATCTAGCCGCCTCAAAACAAAACTTTCGGGCGAGGATGAAGCCAAGTTAACTAAGACTTACACCACCAATCCCGAAGCATATCAGCTCTATTTGAAAGGAAACTTTTACCTAACAAAATATACGGAAGACGGTTATCAGAAAGGAATTGAGTACTATCAAGCCGCGCTCGAGATTGACCCTAAGTATGCACTGGCCTATCACGGAATTGCACAGGCTTATGATTTTGCCAACGACTGGTATCTGTCCCCCAAAGAAGCAATGCCGAAAGCAAAAGAAGCGGCGCTGAAGGCTCTCGAACTTGATGAAACGCTGGCCGAAACTCACTTTTTACTCGGGAAGATCGTGTTCTGGTACGAGTGGGATTGGCCTGCAGCGGAACGAGAATGGAAGCGAGCTCACGAACTGGATCCAACGTACCCTGATCACTATCCCCCGTACCTCGCTGCTGTCGGAAGGTTTGATGAGGCTCTGAAAGCTCAGGAATCCATCCTGCAAAGACTACCAGTCGACCTCAATATGAACATGGATAACGCCTGCATTCTCTTGCAGGCCGGACAGACGGATAGATCGATCGAACAAACCCGAAAAACCCTCGAACTTGATAGGAATTTTTGGTGGGCTTATCAGAATCTGGGTCTGGCGTATGAACGCAAAAAACAGCACACCGAGGCGATTGACGCGTTGGAGAAAGCATGTTCGGTAGATAACAGCCCATCGAACTTAGGGTATCTCGGTGCGGTTTACGGCCTTGCTGGCAAAGAAGCAGACGCGAAGAAAGTGTTGGGAGAGTTGAAGGAACTATCGAACCACCGATACGTTTCCTCTTACTATGTCGCCATCGTCTACGCCGGACTAAACGACAAGGACCAAGCATTCGCCTGGCTTGAGCGTGCGTACGAAGAGCGCTCGCTTGGAATGACACTACTGAAAGTTGAAACTGTCCTAGATAATCTCCGGCCCGACGTGAGGTTCAAGGATTGCTGAAACGAATGAATTTACCTGAGTAGACCGCGTGTGACGGCAGCTTCTTATCTTATCTATGACACTAGCCGCTGGAACAAAATTCGGTCATTACGAAATCCGCTCGCAGCTCGGCGCTGGTGGGATGGGTGAAGTGTATCTGGCGTTTGATACTGAGCTGGATCGCACAGTTGCAATCAAGGTTCTTCCAGAAAGTCTCGCCTCTGATCAAAATCGGCTTCAACGATTCATCCAGGAGGCGAAAGCTGCTTCCGCTTTGAATCACCCACATATCCTGACGATTTACGAAATCAGAACAACTGAGAAGACTCGATTCATCGCTACGGAGTTCATCGATGGCGAGACACTTCGTCGGCACATGAGCTCACCGCTAAAGCTTACCGAGATTCTGGAAATCGCGACCCAGTCGGCAAGCGCTCTAGCAGCAGCCCACGCCGCCGGAATCATTCACCGCGACATAAAACCTGAGAACATCATGGTGCGTCGCGATGGCTACATCAAGGTGCTCGATTTCGGTTTGGCCAAACTTACTGAACCGGAAGGCTCAAACACGGACGGAGAGGCGCCTACTAGAGCGATGGTAAACACAGGCGCAGGGACTGTAATGGGCACTGCTAATTACATGTCGCCCGAACAGGCGAAAGGAGTTCACGTCGATGTCCGCAGTGACATCTGGAGCCTGGGCGTAGTGCTCTATGAACTCGTTTCGGGCCGAGTGCCTTTTCCAGGCGAAACGCCGACCGAGACGATTTCACTGATTCTGCAGAGAGAAGCTGCGCCCTTGACTCGTTTTTCGCCGAACGTCCCAACCGAGTTGGAACGAATCGTCAATAAAGCGCTCACGAAAGATCGCGAAGATCGTTATCAAACGATGAAGGACTTTCTGATCGATCTACGTGCTTTGAAGCGGAAGATCGAAGTCGATGCCGAGATTGATCGCACTGTCGCGCCGGAATTGCGCTCTGCCCTATCGACGAGCAGTGGTCAGGGTGTTCAGACTGCGCATGCCAGCCAGGCCGGGGCGTCATCCGCTGAATACATCGTAAGTGGAATTAGAAAACACAAAATCTTAGTGGCTGCCGTTGCTGTGCCGCTGTTGGTTGGTGTAGCTGTGGCCGGTTTCTACCTACGCGGGCGTCCGACTTCTGGTGCCATTAAATCGATCGCAGTGATGCCATTCGTTAACGAAGGAGGTAACGCGGATCTCGAATACCTTTCCGACGGAATGACTGACACGCTTATCAGCAGCCTTTCACAGGTACCGAATCTCAACGTCAAAGCGCGTTCATCGGTGTTTCGATACAAGGGTAAAGAAACGAGTCCACAGACGATTGGTAAGGATTTGAATGTGCAGGCAATTTTAAACGGAAGGGTCGCACAACGTGGCGATCAGTTGACGCTAACGCTCGAGCTGGTCGACACGCAGACAGAAAACGTGATCTGGAGTGATCAGTACACACGCAAACAAGGCGACCTGGTTACCTTGCAGAGCGACATTGCTCGCGACGTTTCAAGCAAACTCAAAACCAAACTCACTGGCGTCGAAGAGCAGAAGATAACCAAGGCTGCGACGACCAACACAGAAGCCTATCAGCTTTACTTAAAAGGCTTGTTCTATTGGAACAAGCGAACGCCAGAGTCTTTGAAGTCCTCATTGGATTACTACAACCAGGCAATTGAGAAGGATCCCAACTACGCGCAGGCGTACGCTGGGATGGCTCTCACTTATGTGTTACTCCCTCAATATTCCGCCGGCAGTCCTATTGAATCAACTACGAAAGCGAAGGCAGCAGCAACCAAAGCCCTGGCGCTTGATGACTCGCTGCCCGAAGCCCATACCGCGCTCGCTTATGTACTCTTCGCGTTTGATCGGAACATGCCGGAATCAGATCGAGAATTTCGACGCGCGATTGAGTTGAATCCCAATTATGCAACTGCTCATCAATGGTTTGGGGGCGGAACTTTATCGGCCACTGCGCGCTTTGATGAGGCAATTGCAGAGGGCAAGAGAGCAGAAGATCTCGATCCATTCTCACTGATTGTGATCAATGAACGAGGAAATGTTTACTTCTATGCCCGGCGATACGATGAGGCTATAGGACAATTTCGGAAGGCCATCGACCTGGACCAAAACTGGTATCTCGCGCATATGGCTCTATGTCAGGCTTATATCGCCAAGGGCCAGCATCAAGAGGCGATCGCTGAGTGCCAGAAGGCGCTTACATTAAATAACGATCCGTATCCGCTCGCGTATCTCACTAATGCTTACGCATCATTGGGAAAAAAAGATGAGGGAATGAAGGCTTTGGCCCAAATGCATCAGGCCGCGAAGCAGCGGTACGTCTCAGCCTACAGTTTTGCAACGGCGTATGCTGGTCTCGGAGACAAGGATCAAGCATTTCAATGGCTCGAACGAAGCAACGCCGATCGCGCATGGGAAATTCTGTATCTAAAGGTGGATCCTCTTCTGGACAATCTTCGTTCGGATCCACGGTTCCCGGATTTAGTGAAGCGAGTCGGGTTGTGACGTATGAGATTCTCCTGCGAGAACTCAAGCGAAACTCTAGCGGTTATCTGCCGGCATCTGGCTGGGCCGATTTTTCGAAGTGAGTCTGCGAAGGAGATGGCCTTTCCACATCCAAAGTCCGTAAGGCCGATTATCGGTATCGCAAAGACGATGTGAATCCAGCGAAAAATCGTGCGTTTGGTAGCCTCACGCATCATCTAATCCCCTTCCATTGAGAATTTGCTGCATGCATTTTTCAACTCTTGATTCCCGAGTTTTGGATGTGGAAAGGCCATCTCCTTCGCAGACTCACTTCGAAAAATCGGCCCAGCCAGATGCCGGCAGATAACCGCTAGAGTTTCGCTTGAGTTCTCGCA
>JGI24806J26614_1000852_pt1 | contig 10372 bp, 9 predicted proteins | sample Kansoi200umMDA_FD_26614 | JGI IMG/M metagenome (IMG submission 26614) | reverse complement strand
CGATGTTAGACGCACCTACCGCTTTCAATGCCGGCGTTAATAAAAGAGGCGTAATAACATCATCCACAAGTGATGATATAATGGCTCCAAAAGCGGCCCCGATAACTACTGCTATGGCAAGGTCAACTATGCTGCCTTTAATAGCAAATTCTTTAAATTCTTTTACGAATCCCATAAAATAAATTTTAAGGTTAAAAATCAATTATCCTTACAAAGATGAATTTATTATTGTAAAATGTTTATTTATTACCCTCCTTATCTTTATAAGAAGGGAATTCCATTTTGAGGGTTGACAGCGTTTCAAGCACCTTGCCTGCTATTAAGTATTCCTTATACCAATTTTGATCTGCCGGAATAATATGCCATGGTATTTTATCACAATTTTCAAAGCAGTCTTCATACATCTTCATATAACTATCCCAGTGTTTGGCTTCCTTAATATCGCCGGCATTGTACTTCCACATTTTTGTAGGATCACTCATTCTTTCGCCAAGCCTTTCCTGTTGCTCTTTATAAGATATGTGCAGGTAAAATTTTAAGATGGAAGTATTGTTATGTTTAACTATTAAATGTTCCCAATCATTTATGGCTTTCATTCTTTTTTCAGCGAGATCATCATTACACCAGCCATGTACTCTGGTAATTATTACATCCTCGTAATGACTGCGGTTAAATATTTGCATCATCCCTTTTGCCGGCGCATGCGGATGTACACGCCACAAAAAATCATGGCTTAACTCTTCTTCAGTGGGGGTTTTAAAGCTTTTTACCTTCACCCCTAACGGATTTAATTTGCCAAACACGTTTCTTATAACACCATCTTTACCACTTGCGTCCATGCCTTGCAAAATAACCAGTAGCGAATGCTTACTTTCTGCATACAACAGATTTTGAAGCTCATTTATTTCCTGGAGCATTTCTGCAGTTCTTTCTTTGGTCTCTTTTTTATCTCTATCTGCTTCGGCTCGTGTGCTGATATCAGACAACTTTAATTTCGGCATCGTACCATAAGATTAATATGCATGAGATAATTCCGGCTATCTAGTTTTTTGTAAATCATGCCTCAATTGTTTTGCTGTTTTAGAGCTTCCATCGTGGCTCCAGCCCGGCGGCATAAAAAGGTATTTTAGTTTAATGAGGATTGGAACCTTTTTGTTCAGATCCTTACCAAGATTGATCCATTCATGAAAAATTATTTTAGCGGGATGATGAGGATGATCCATCTGTTTGGTTAATCCATATTTTACGGGATCTTCGTCCACTTCTTCCTGGAAAGTGCCAAAAAGCCGATCCCAGATGATCAGCACCATTCCCATATTTTTATCCAAATAGCGAATGTTACTTGCATGATGTACGCGGTGATGTGAGGGACTTACAAATACAGCCTCAAACCAACGGGGCATTTTTTTGATATATTGGGTATGCACCAATATTCCATAGATCTGCGTTAGTGAATACATGAACACAACGTCAATTGGATGAAAACCTAGTAAAGCCAGCGGGATGAAATATATAAACCTGTATATAGGTTGTAACACTGAGGAACGAAAGCCTGTTGTTAAATTAAACTCTTCTGATGAGTGATGGGTTACATGTACAGCCCAAAACAGCCTGCAATAGTGATCTACGCGGTGTTCTATATAAAAAACAAGGTCTTCTAAAATGAAAAGCAATATCCAGTATAGCCACGGATTAAAAGAAAAACTTACAAAATGAAATGAAAAAAACCACAAGAGAATAACTACATAAATCGCACGAAACAGGAGATCAATTCCGCCGTTTATTAAACACAGGTAAACATTTATTAAAGTATCCTTAAGTGTATAATATTTTTTTACGTGAAGATGGCTTAAAAATATTTCAACGCCTATTACTACAAGGTAGAGAGGAGTTGTAAATAAGATAAGCATTTGTTCCTTCATGCTGACATGGTAATTTATTCATCTGTTGCTAGATACTTTAAGAGGCATCCGTTAAACGGCCATTATTTCTTTGTCTTTTAATGACAGGTGCTTTTCTACAACAACAATAAAATTATCTGTTATTTGCTGCATTTCGGCTTCGGCGTCTTTTGCAGCATCTTCACTAAGGCCATCTTTTTGTAATTTTTTTATTTGTTCAATAGATTCTCTCCGTATGTTTCTAATAGCAATTTTCGCCTGCTCTCCCTCCCCGTTACATCTTTTCACCAATTCTTTTCTCCTTTCTTCAGTTAAGGGCGGTAAATACAGGCGGATAACGTTTCCGTCATTTTGTGGATTTATACCAATGTTTGCTGCAATAATTGCCCGTTCAATAGACTGAAGCATATTTTTTTCCCATGGTTGAACTGAAAGTGTTCGGGCATCCATTGCGCTTATATTGGCTACCTGGTTTATGGGTGTAGGGTTACCATAATAGTCAACCATTATTCCATCAAGCATTACCGGATTGGCTTTTCCCGCTCTTATTTTTACCAGCTCCGCCTCCAAATGATTTATTGCTTTTTTCATTGAATCGTTAGCATCCTCAATTATCAGAGATAGATCTTCAGTCATCTTTTATTAGTTAAAAATTGGGCCCATAAAAATAAGTACCTGGCATGGGTTGAGCAAAATTAGCAAAACAGGTTTATAAAATAACAGATTAGAAAGTTAATCCTGTTCTATCCTTTCGGTGGCGAGAGTAAGAATTTTGTGGGATTTAATAATCTTTTTGTCATTAACAGTATTAACAACCTCAACAGCATCTGCCTTTAATTTTGGCCTGCTGTAATAAACGATGGATACAAATAATACAGCAGCACTGGCAAGCGCCGCTATTACCAGGGTGGTACCCATGGATTGTAAGAAATAGGCTAAAGCAATAAACAATATGTTGGCAACAACACAAACAAGAGTTATCATCTTATGATTTAAACCAAGGTCTAAAAGAAAGTGATGAATATGGTTCCTGTCAGGAATAAAAGGAGAGCGCCGATTGATAATCCTTAAACTGAACACCCTGAGTGTATCAAATAAAGGAACCATTAACACAGCAAATCCTAAAGCCGGCGCTGATTGCAGGGGAAGGTTAAAATTTAATTGCGGATCAGAGGCAACAGAAATAAACTTTATTACAAATATGGAATTCAGCAACCCTATTAACAAAGAACCAGTATCTCCCATAAATATCTTTGCCGGCCAAAAATTGTAAATCAAAAAACCCACAAGGCTGCCGCTTAAAGAAAAGGCCATTACCGCAAACATTAATTGACCCACCACTAAAAAATAAAGACCAAAGATCAGTGAAGTTAGCAGTCCCAAGGTACCGGCAAGTCCATCAACCCCATCTATTAAATTAAATGAATTTGTGATAACAATTATAGTAAACAAAGTAAGAACTATGCTGGCTATATGCGGAATTTCGTTTATGCCCAAAAACCCATGCATATTATTGATTTGAATACCGCCGAATTTGATAATAATACCGGCTGCCACTAACTGGCCAATAAATTTCTTTGATGCGGAAATTATCAAGATATCATCCTTAATACCCAGGAAGAAAATTACCAATATTGCTGCTATAAAATATTGAAGTTGATTTGAAAGAGCGGCAGGTACTCCCATTAATGTAGCAAGAATAAATCCTCCAAAAATCCCTAATCCACCAAGCGTAGGTATAACTGATTTGTGCACTTTACGTTCGTCGGGCTCATCAAAAAATTTTTTTTCCTCAGCAATCTTAATGATAACAGGTATAGCAAAAAATGTCACAATAAAAGCTAAAGCAGAACTTAGTATAATGTTATCCATACCATAGTATATTGAAATAATCAATCTAAGACAAAAGTAAAGTTTATGTTTCAAGTAAAACCATTAAACAGCATTTTTTATTTAGACTAAAAATTCGTTTAAAATGATGCTTTTTATAGAGTGTTTAATAAGATAACCTCCTGAAATAAAATTGTCTTCGAGTTATAAATTTGTTTCAATTAAAATAACTTTTTAAAGGATTTGTAAATTATCTGATTTTTAATGTAGGTTCGTAAACTGATTAATAAAAATAGTAAAAATGAAGGATTTAAAAGACATTGCGGCACAAATAAGAAGAGATATCGTAAGAATGGTTCATGCCGTTCAAAGTGGCCATCCCGGCGGCTCCCTTGGCTGTACAGAATTTTTTACAGCTTTGTATTTTGAAATAATGCAAAGAAAACCAGGATTTGATATGGATGGTAAAGATGAAGATGTATTCTTTCTTTCAAACGGCCATATATCACCTGTATTTTATAGCACGCTTGCCAGGGCCGGTTATTTTGATGTGGAGGAACTAAAAACATTCAGGAAACTTAATTCCCGTCTGCAGGGGCATCCAACAACTCATGAGCATTTACCTGGAATACGAATCGCTTCGGGATCACTTGGGCAGGGAATGAGTGTAGCCATAGGAGCTGCTCTGGCAAAAAAATTAAATAATGACCATCATATTGTATATTCCTTACATGGAGATGGAGAACTGGATGAGGGTCAAAATTGGGAAGCTATTATGTTTGCGGCCCATCATAAGGTAGATAACCTTATATCTACTATTGACTGGAATGGACAACAAATTGATGGCCCCACAGAACAGGTTTTATCAACAGATAGCTTAAGGGCCAAATTCGAAGCCTTTAACTGGCGTGTGCTTGAAATGGATGGAAATAACCTGGATGCAGTAGTTGCAGGTTTTCACAACGCCAAAAATTTTGTTGGCAAAGGTAAGCCAATTGTTATTTTAATGAATACAGTTATGGGATATGGTGTTGATTTTATGGCTGGCAGCCACGAATGGCATGGGATAGCGCCCAACGATGAACAACTGGCAAGAGCGCTTGAACAAATACCGGTTACAGTAGGTGACTATTAAGGATTGAGTCAAAATCTTTGGATTTCTAACCTCTGCACACGACTTTCAATACTTAAATTTTTAATTCAAAAAGTTGCTGAGCCGCTTTTTTTGCGGGTAGCCATGCGGCAATTAATGCAATTATTAAAGAGGTTGCTAATACAATTAATATATCAGCAGGCACAAGTTTTACCGGGAAGTAGTCAATTAAAAAAGAATTCCCCTGGAGCTTAATTACCTTATATTTTAGCTGTATTAAACTGATAACAATGGCCAATGCGATGCCAATGGCAGAACCCAGCGTACCAAGTAACAGGCCTTCACTTAAAAATATTTTTTTTATCAGCATTCTATCAGCGCCAAGAGATAGTAGTACGCTAATGTCTTTCTTCTTTTCTAAAACAAGCATGGTTAAAGCGCTTACCATGTTAAAGGCCGCCAATATAAGTATTAAAGTAAGTACGGCGTAAATGGCCCATTTTTCCAACTTCATGGAATTGTATAAACTGGTGTTTTGCTGGTATTTTGTTTGAACCTTATAGTTGTTTCCCAGCATTTTCTGTAATGATTCAGTTACCTCGTTTAGCAAAGACTCATTTGGTATGGATATTTCCACGGCGCTAAATTCATTTGGGGCATAATTCATTTGCTGTTTTACAAAATCAATGTTGGTTATCACGTATTGGTTATCAAAATCCTGTTGAATAGCAAAGCTGCCGGAAGTATTTGCATTGCCTTCACTCAGCGAGGATAAAAGGTCAGCAGAATTTCCCTGGTTTTTTTTTGGTAAGAAGATCGTAAGCGAAGAAAGATTTTTATCTGCCTGCACTCCAACAGCATTTTCAATACCTGAGCCTAGTACTAAAAGCGGGTTTTCAATATCTCCTGTATTGAAGTTGCCATTTTGCATTTTGTTGGGTACTCCTGAAATTTTGGGGTAATTCTCATCTACACCTTTTAAAAATACCACTGTTTGCAGATCTCCGTTTTGCAATAGCGCTTTTTCTTCAGCAACAAGTGAAATGTTCTTTACATCTTTAAAATTTGTAATCGCCTTTATTTGTTCCGCCGTTAACACCATAGTTTTTCCCTTGGCAGGAACAACTCTTACATCAGCATAAAAATTGGAATACAGAGATTTTACAAGGTCTTCGAACCCATTAAACACACTAAGCACCAACACCTGGCACATAGTTGAAAAAGCTATTACACCCGCTGTAACCCAGGAAATTATATTTATAGCATTAGTGCTTTTTTTGGCCTTGAAATACCGCCATGCAAAAATTAAATACAACGTTTAGAGATTGGTTGAAGATAGTTTGTAGTCATTTGGAGATCAGTCATTGGGTCATTAAGTCATTGGTCATTGGGGGCATTTGTGAGTTATTATAAAACATAATGACGTATTACTCAATAACTGTTACTAAAGGCCAGCCTCATCAGTTCTTACCTTTTTCAATAGTTCTTCCATTTTAAAAACATAATCCAATGTATCATCAATATAAAAAGTGAGTTGTGGTATGCTTCTCAGTTGATGCCTTACCCTTGTGCCTAATTCTTTTCTTATTTCTTTATACCTGTCTTTTATTTTGGCAAGGGCCGCTTCCTTATCATCTACCTGGAAAAAACTCAGGTAAACCCTCGCCTCAAACAGGTCTGGGGTAATTTTAACTGAGGAGATGGAGATCATACCACCATTTGACATATTAAGGCCCATGCGTAAAAAAATATTATTTAATTCCTGGTTAATCACTGCTGCAACCTGCTTTTGCCTTTTACCCTCTGTCATTTTATTAAAATTTAAATCCTTGTAAAATTACTTACTTTGCCTGATTATTAAATTATAAGATTCCGCAGAGTAGATGAAGAGTTTACGAACCATTTTTAAATATGTTGCCCAATATCCTAAATTAGTTGCTGCTTATTTTAGCTTCAATATTCTTTCATCATTTTTTTCTGTAGTCTCTCTTGGATTACTTAGTCCATTTTTGTTGTTGATCTTTAAAAAGGAAAATACTTTTAAGGTTGCCACCAATTCTGCAAATGCATTTAGCAGGTACAATCCTATTAATTATTTTAAAGAATGGCTCTATAAAGTTATCGCATCTCCCAACGGTGAAATACGGGCCCTGGCGTTTATATGCGTAGTGGTACTGATTTCAATTCTGCTAAAAAACCTATTTCTCTATCTGTCCATGTATTATTTAAACCCGATTCGCAACAATATTATCAACGATATGCGTACCCGGATGTACAAAAAAATACTTGCTCTGCCTATTGGTTATTTCAGCGACCAGCGAAAGGGAGATATTATGAGCAGGCTCACAAATGATTTGGCAGAGGTAGAAGGTTCTTCAATAAGTGTTTTGGAAACTGTTTTTAAAGAGCCGATAACATTGTTGTTGTTTTTAATTTACCTGGTGGTGCTCAGCCCGCAACTCACCTTATTCCTATTGATATTATTGCCCGTATCCGGTTTTATAATTGGCAGAATAGGCAGGTCGTTAAAAAAGCAAAGTACACGCATGCAGGAAAAATTAGGCGCCATATTATCTACCATTGATGAAACACTCGGAGGCATAAGAATAATAAAGGCTTTTAACGCAGAAAAAAAACAACTTAATAAATTCAACACCCAAAATGAGGAGTTATTTACTATAAAGAACAAAGCTAACAGGCGACGGGATCTTGCATCACCGGTTTCGGAAGTTTTAGGTATTTGTGCAGTAGTAGCAGTTCTTTGGTATGGAGGGCGCCTGGTACTTAAAAATACATTTCTTGATCCGGGAGACTTCCTGGCTTACATAGCTATCTTTTCTCAGTTAATTCAGCCGTTAAAATCTTTATCAACGGCCTCTTATAATATGAAGAGGGGTGCAGCAAGTATTGAAAGAATTGAAAATTTAATAAACGTAGAAGAAGCCATAAAAGAAGTTCAGGACCCTATAAACCTTGTTTCCTTTAATGATTGTATTGAGTTCAGAAATGTTGGTTTTGCTTATGGGAATAAGGTCATTTTGAAGAATATAAATCTGGTTATCCGGAAAGGAAAAATGATCGCCCTGGTAGGCTCGTCGGGTTCTGGCAAAAGTACTTTAGCAGATCTTGTTCCACGCTTTCATGATGTGACCACGGGTGAAATATTAATAGATGGGGTTAATATAAAACAATACTCTTTACAATCTGTTAGAAACCAGATGGGCATTGTAACACAGGAACCAATTTTATTTAATGATACTATTGCTAATAATATCTCGTTGGGGATGGATAAGGTGTCGGATGAACAAGTGATTCATGCTTCCAAAATTGCAAATGCAAATGAATTTATTTTAAGGAAAGAAAATGCCTACCTCTCCAACATCGGCGATAGAGGAAGTAAGCTCAGTGGTGGGGAAAAGCAACGCGTAACCATTGCAAGGGCAGTTTTAAAAAATCCTTCAATATTAATTTTAGACGAGGCTACGTCATCGCTTGATACGGAAAGTGAGCGGCTTGTTCAGGATGCGATAAACAGGTTAATGGAACATCGTACAAGCCTGGTTATTGCGCATAGGTTAAGCACCGTACGCCATGCAGATGAAATTATTGTGCTTCAGTCCGGAGAAATCGCTGAACGGGGAAGTCATAATGAACTTATGAACAAAGGTGGCCACTATAAAAGACTTATTGATATGCAGGAAGTAAAGTAATAGTGAGTGGTAAACAGCCAATAGTAAGCGACTTAAGATAACGTGAAACTCACAACTGACAACTCACTATTTAACTATGCCCATTTTTGCTTCAATAGACAAAGTAGCATGAGGAACTGCACGTAAACGAGCTTTATCTATTAACTTACCGGTAACTCTGCAGATACCATAAGTTTTATTTTCAATCCGCATCATAGCTTTTTCCAAATGATCGATAAATGTGATTTGCCTACTGGCCATCTGGCTCAATTGCTCTCTTTCCATACTCAGGCCGCCATCTTCCATTGTCATATAGCGGTTGTCGGTTTCGTCACCGCCCATTTCATCTTTCCTGGTAATTAATCCTTGCAAATAACCTAACTCTTTTTTTGCAGTTTCAAGTTTTCTCAAAATCAATTCTCTGAATTCATTTAATTCTGTATCGCTGTAGCGCATAGTTGGACCATTATTTTCGGGAGCCGCCTGATCTAAAACAGACTTGGTAAATTCCGGCTCATATTTACGGGCTTTAGTTGTAGTAATTTTGGGTAGCACAACCGGTTTTGGTGGTGGCACTTTTATGTTCTTTGCTTTTGGAAGCGGTGGCGCTTCAGCAGCTTTAACCACAGGCTTTTTATCTTCTTTCTTGGGTGCAGGTTTCACGGGAGGTTTTTGTTTTGCTATGGGTTTAGTAATCTTTTTTACAACTACAGGACTCTTTTTGCTTACGGACAATTTTTTTGGCGCTGCTTTTTTTGCAACCGGTTTAACAGCTTTTTTAACTGGTGCTGCTTTTTTTAAAGGTTTGGATAGTTTAGCAAATGCAGATTTATTAGCAACAACTTTGCCGGATGCCTTGCTTTTTACCAGCGGTTTTTTGCCGGCTGCCTTTTTTGCCGGAACAGCTTTTTTTGCCGGTTTTTTTACCGCGGTTTTTTTTGCCACCGGTTTTTTAGGGGTTGACTTACTAATTTTTTTTGTTGCCATTATGGTCTCCTTTTTTTATTACATTCACTTTTATTGTGATCTCATTTACATCAATAGAGGTACCATCTGAAATTTCGGGGAGAAATTCGATCTTTTCTGCTAAAATTTCGGCGCAAATATAGCTATTAAATTGAGTAAAAGAAGCCTTTAAGCTTTCATTTTCAGATACTTTCACAAATATTTTATCTGTTACCTCAAAATTCTGATCCTTTCTTATATTTTGAATTTTATTTACAAATTCCCGGGCCTCGCCTTCTCTTTTAAGGGTTTCATTTATGGTAATATCCAGTGCTACGGTTATTGAACCTTTAGAAGCTACTTCAAAGCCGGGGATCTCATTTGTTGAAATTTCAATATCCTCAGCTGAGATAAAAACCGGTTCCGCATTTTGTTGCTTAAAATCTTTGTTTAGTAAGAAATTGCCTTGTTGCACAGTTTCTATTTCAACATTATTAAGATTTTGAATTTGTTCTGCAGCCCATTTCATCCTGGCTCCAAGTCTTTTTCCCAGTGTTTTAAAGTTCGCTTTTGCCTTTTTCCGGATAAAATTATTATCTGCAGAAAGAACTTCAACCTCTTTAATATTCGTTTCAGATTTAAGAATATCTTCAACGAGTTTGATGTTTTCTGCAAGTTCTGTGTCAATAGCAGTAATAAGAGCTTTCTGCAAAGGCTGCCTTACCTTGATACTGACTTTTTTCCGAAGGGATAAAATGAGAGAAGAAATATCCTGGGCAAGTTGCATCCGTTTTTGCAGCGGTGCATCAACTATTTCCGGTTCAGCTATTGGGAAATCAGTATGGTGAACAGATTCAACGCTAAAATGGTTAGTGACAATGTTTAAATTACCAAACAGCCAATCAGCAAAAAAA
>JGI24806J26614_1000851_pt1 | contig 10373 bp, 3 predicted proteins | sample Kansoi200umMDA_FD_26614 | JGI IMG/M metagenome (IMG submission 26614) | reverse complement strand
ATTGCGGCTGTATCCGTATCAGCAGTAATAAATATCCCTAATGCGTCAATTTTATGTTGAAGGGATGCAAAGTTGAAATCCTTCAACACACCTGCAACTTCATACTGCTCATCTACTTTTTTGCCTATGGCACCGGTTCCTAAATTCAGCTTTTGCAAAGCGGTTTCGTTTAGAACAACCGCGTTACGGTTCAGGTAAAAAAAGGAATCGGCCGGCTTTTCGAGCCATTTGAGTTCAAGCAGCTGCAAGAAATGCTGGTCAACCACGATCGTAGGCAGCAATACCATTTCGCTGCTGTTTTTTGTCCGGGTCGCCATCATATCATATCCTTTGTACAGCGGATGCAGTGCCGTGCTGGTTTGCGCAATACCAGGCAACGCCTCCACTGCTTGTTTGAACGCAGTATAATGCTGCCCAATACGTGGGGTAAAGGGGACCATAACTACCTGTTCACGAGCCACGCCTGTATCCGCATGCCTGAAAAAATATAATTGTTTTGTGATCATGAAGCTGGAGGCAATAAGCGCAACAGATATGGCAAATTGAAAAACCGTAAAGAACTGCCGGATGCTCATGCCTCCGCCTTTGTGCATCTTGCTATATAACACCTGTGTCGGCTTGTATGCTGATAAAATAAATGAAGGATAGATGGCTGCAATCAGCACGGTGCCTATAAACAATGCGACGAATATCAAAAGCAGGTGTGGATTATAAACAAACGAAGGGTCAATATCTATCTGCAAAAAGCGGGAAAACAGGGGCTGTATCCAGACGCATAAAAGTGCGCCCAATACAAACGCAATGGTGGTATACATAGCCGACTCCACGAAGAATTGAATTGCGATCATGCCCTTGGCGGCACCCATTGTTTTGCGCACGCCCACCTCTTTGGCGCGCACCGTACCACGTACAGTGGCAAGACTCATATAATTAACGAGTGCAAGCAGCAAAACAAGGATAGCTACTAATGCAAATGTTTTAGCGTACTTGGCGCTGCCCGTGGCTGCGGCAGATTCCGCATGTATCGCCGTGAGTGGCGTAGCAATATAACGGGCTTCTTTTGTCTTGGCAGCTTGCAACAAGGCCATTTCAACCTGTGGGAATGCTGCAGTTTGGGTTGTTAAGAAATAAGTTGCAAAGGCACTTTCGCTGGAATTGATATAAACACTTTCGGCTGGCATGGTAGCCATGCTCGACAAGGCTGCCACGAATTCAAATTCGAGACTGGAATTGGAAGGCACTTTGTCTGCAATTCCTGTAACTATAAAATCATGTGCATTATCAAAGCGTAAGGTTTTACCAACAGGATCATCATTGCCAAAATACTTTTGAGCCGCTTTTTGGGAGATAACCAAGGAAAAGGGACGTTGTAACACCTTGTCCTTGTCGCCCCGAAGTAGCGGAAAAGAGAAAAACCGGAAGAAATTGCTATCGGCAAACAGGAAATTACTTTCCGCAAACTTCCGGGTAGGCATTGCGCCATTCTGCAAAATAACCATACCGGTGTTCTGCTTTATCCGGAGGAAGCTTTCCACAAACGGCTCATTCTGCTTTACAGTTGGGCCGGATGTGTACGTCATATAAGGCAAAAAAAGTGAATCCACCCCTAGCTTCAACTTTGCCTGCACCCGGCAAATACGATCCGCATTTTTATGAAAGGTATCATAGCTTGACTCGTGCCCGAGGTAAATTACAATAAGCATACAAACCGTAATACCCATTGCCAGTCCGGTTATGTTGATTACTGAATACACCTTATTGTGCAAAAGGTATCGCCAGGCAACTTTTATATAATTCCTCAACATAATTATTCACTTTAAATTTATTGAATAGGGTACATTGGATGTTAAAGCATAGAACTTTTTCAAACCTTCATATACTGTCTATTCCGTTCGTAAATTTTTCACTGGGTTGGCCGATGCTGCCTTTATAGATTGAATGCCGATAGTGAATAGCGCAATCAGAAGAGCAATCACTGCACTCAAGAAAAATATCCACCAGCTTATGTTTATACGGTACGCAAAATCATGCAGCCATTTGTACATGGCCCACCAGGCAATGGGTGCAGCAATAATAAAAGCGATAAGCACCAATTTTAGAAAGTCTTTAGACAGTAACGTCACAACACTCGGTACCGAGGCACCCAGGACTTTGCGAATGCCGATCTCCCGGACACGTTGTTCAGCGCTGAATGTTGCCAGTCCAAATAATCCCAGGCAGGAAATCAAAATTGCAATAATGGTGAAGAAGCGCACAACAGCTGCCAGCCGGTTTTCCGCTTCATAGTTTTTGGCAAAGTCGTCATCCAAAAAACTGTACTCGAACGGTTCGTTAGGATTCAAACTTTTCCACTTTGCTGCAATCATGCTTAATAATGGCGTGACATTGCCAGGTTTAGCATGCACAATCAGGTAATTGTAAAAGGGCTGATTGTTCAGGAAAAATCCATACGGCGTAATGGGTAGATGCAGATCTTCAAAGTGAAAATCATTTGTCACACCAATGATCGTGTAGGACATGGTCTGCCCGCGCCAATCAAAATACACTTTAGACCCAACAGCCTGTTGTGGCGTCTTGAAACCAATTTCTTTTACGGCTTGTTCATTTACTATAATGCGGCTGGCTGTATCTCCCGGAAATTGTTCAGAAAACAATCGGCCCGCAACAGGTTTGATACCCAGTGTTTGAATCCCACTTTCATCCACCACATTGATGTGCACTAGTTTTGCTTCATTGGGCGTTTGACTTTCCTGTCGTAACCCCATGTCACTCGGATTTATGATTCCGGGATAGAACATACTAGCTCCTACCTCTTGTACCAGCGGACTTGCTCGCAGGCCATCTTTTAACGGTTTATAGATTGCCTTGGCGCTCCCGCTCCGCAGTGGAATAACAAGTTGCTGATCTTTTACAAAACCCAAATCTGCAGTGCGCAGATAGGTCATTTGCCGGTTTATGACAATCGAAGCAATAATGAGGACCACAGAAATGACAAACTGGAATACTACCAATCCCTTTCGCACAGCTACAGCCGAAAGGGAATTGCTTACATAGCCTTTTAATACTTTAACGGGCTGAAACGAGGACAGGTAAAAGGCTGGGTAGCTGCCTGCAATAAAACCGGTAAGAACCGAAAGCACTAAAAAGCCAAGCAGTAGGAACCAATGTTCCGAAAAATTAAAGTGAAGTTCCCGACCGGACATGTATGAGAAAGTGGGCAGCAATAACGCGGTAAGCAAAACCCCGATCAGAAAGGCACCAAAACTCAGAAGCAGCGATTCGCCGATAAACTGTCGTACCAAAACGTTTCGCTGTGCGCCTAACACCTTTCGGATGCCAACCTCCGTACTACGCTTGGAAGAACGTGCCGTGGAGAGGTTCATAAAGTTGATGCAGGCAATCATCAGGGCAAATACGGCAATAGAAGCCAGAATGTACAGGTAGGTTGTGCTGCCAACGGGCGTAATGTCTGTATCCATGCCAGCGTGCAGGTGCATGTCTCTTACCGGAATTAAAAACTGCTTTTTGCCAAAGCCAGCTGCTTTTAAACCCTGCCCAATATATTTATCTACAAATGCGGGAAACTTAGCTTCGAGCCGCTTCGCATCCGCGCCCGGCTTCAACAGAAAAAAGGTATAGAACATGTTGTTGCCTACCATGTCTGTTTGCTGTCTGATAAATTGCTCCATGCCTCCACCACGCATGGAAAGAAAAAAGCGCGCATCAATTTGTGACGGTTTATTGATGGGCCTGAAGACACCTGACACCACAAAATCCGTATCGCCATTCGTATTGCTGCTTATGTGAATGATCTTATTTAGTGCGGGCGCATTGCCAAAGATTTTTTTAGCAATGTCTTCATGCAGTACAACGGCATTAGGGTTGTTTAAACAAACCCGGGGATCGCCTTCGATAAAATGATAGCGGAAAAATTGGAAAAAGTTGGAATCGGCGAGGTAGCCTTTTGTTTCATAAAAGGATTCCAACGTTCCATTGTCTGGCTTGTATTGCAAAAGGGTTTTATCTTCTGCAAAAAGGGCCATCAACCGCGTTGATTTTTCTATTTCCGGGTACTCCTGTTGCATGGCTGCTGCCATGGGTGCCGGTGTGTTTGGTGTGCGGTCGCCCTTTCCTTCTTTAATAAAGGTTGTACCCAACTGGTGCAGGCGATCGACATTTTCATGGTATATATCGTAATGGGTTTCCTGATAGATGTACATAGCAATGAGCATGCAGCACGTAAAGCCAATAGCCAAGCCGAAAATATTGATAAACGAAAACAGTTTATTTTTTTTCAGGTTGCGCCAGGCAACCAATACGTAATTTCTGAACATCGCTTGTATATTTTACATGAATGAATTATACATCTTGTTAACAAGCAGGTACATATAAATGAGGTTTTGAAAAAGATGAAACTTTTTCAAAACCTCATATTTTATTCACTCCGTTCGTAGGTTTTTTACCGGGTTTGCTGATGCGGCTTTAATGGACTGAAATGAGATCGTAAGCAGCGCGATCAACACCGCAATAAAACCGGCCAACAGGAATACCCACCATTGAATGGAAACGCGGTATGCAAAATCCTGCAGCCATTGATGCATAAAATACCAGCCAATAGGCACAGCAACTACTAATGCAATAACGACGAGTTTTAAAAAATCTTTAGACAGCAGGGCTACAACACTTGCAACGGATGCGCCTAAAACCTTGCGAATGCCGATTTCTTTTACCCGTTGTTGCGCGGCGAAAGTGGCCAGGCCGAGCAAGCCCAGGCAGGCAATGAGAATACCTATGAATACCATACTGATAAAGACTTTCTGAAAACGCTGTTCCGTTTGATAGAGCTGCGCAAAGGTTTCATCGAGGAACGCATACTGAAACGGCCATTCCAAGGTAAAGGACTTCCATTTGTTTTCAAGTTGTGCCAGCGTTCCGGAAAGGTTCTGTCCGGATAATTTCAGAACAAAACTGCCTTGTGCCTGAGGGCTTGTCATAAAGGCAAACGGCTTGATCTCGTTTCGAAGTGAAGTAAAGTGAAAGTCTTTTGCAACGCCAACAATACGCAGGTAATAGGTTGTATCGGCATCTGTTCCCCACACCAGTTGCTTTCCGATAACCGGCTCCTTGATGCTCAAATCACGAATGGCGGTTTCGTTCAGCACCACGCCACCAATGGTTTGCTCCAGAGGCCCGCCTGGAATGCCGTTGTTCAAGGTATCAGTAGGAAAGCTTTGTGAAAAACCACGGCCTTCTTTTATTGGAATGTTCATCACGTTCAGGAAATCATATCCCACCGTAATGAAATTCACTTGCTGTTCAGACGCCGAGCCTTTTACACGTATGCGGGTAGTTGAAAAACGGTCAGGCAACAGGCCATTGGAACTGGACACTTTTTTTACACCCGGCAGTTGCGCCACTTCGTTCATATAGGCATTGCGGTCGGATGGCGACAACGCCCCGGCGCCATTCATGATCAGTACCTGGTCCGCGTTAAAGCCCAGGTTCGCACCCATGAGATAGCGCATTTGCTGTGAGATGACGATGGCGCCAATAATAAGCACAATAGAGATGGTGAACTGAACGACCACCAAAACTTTACGCAGGCTTAAGGCGCCTTTTTCGTTTAGCTTCAGGCCTTTTAATACAGCAATGGGTTTAAAAGAAGAAAGATACAAGGCGGGGAAAACACCAGCTGAAAGTCCCAGCGTTACTGTACCTAGAAATACATAAAGCAATAAGACCGGCTGTGCAAATAAACTTAGCTCTTTACCCGTTAGCTGGTTGACAACCGGCAGCAATAATTGCGACAAACCCATCGCCAGCGCCGAAGCGATCAGGCAGGTGATTACGGATTCAACTAGGAACTGATTTACCAGAGACTGACGCAATGCACCTACTACTTTACGCACACCTACTTCTTTTGCACGGACAGACGCCTTAGCAGTAGACAGGTTCATATAATTGATGCCTGCAATGAGAATAATAAAAATAGCAATAAGTGTAAAAATGTACACGTGCTGCCTGTTGCCATTCGGCTCCAACTCCCACTTTAAATGCGATGTGAGATGAATATCAGTCAGCGGCTGTACATAAAAGACCGAGAAACTTTTTTCAACATTTCGGTCATTCAGGGCCTGGATTTTACGCACAAGGTTTGCCGTGCTCGCACCCGGCTTCAATTTTACATAGGTATAATCATTATAACCATCCCAGTTATTATCCCGATTTGGATCGCCGGGTTGCTTACGGAAGGAAACCAAAAAATCAAAATGGAAATGGGCATTTTGGGGTACGTTTTTTAAGATACCCGTTACCATCAAATCACCCAATCTTTCTACGCTCAAAGTTTTTCCAATCGGGTTATCCTTACCGAAATACCTTTTGGCAGCTGTTTGCGTTAAAAGAATCGAATTAACATTCCGAAAAGCACTTCTTGCATCACCCTGTACAAAAGGGAAAGAGAACACATCAAAAAAGCTGCTGTCTACACCATACACCTTTTCTTCTAATAGTTTCTTATCGCCATACTTTACGAGATAACGCCCCCCCCAAGTTGGGTTAATGCGTGTAATAGCAGCTACTTCTGGAAATTCCTTTTGCATAGCTGGTGCCAGCGCACCAGGTGTCGTTGCATCCGGAATTAGGGTGCCGTCATCATTCACAAAATCCTTAACAATGCGATAAATATTACCCGCATCCTTATGAAAGCGGTCATAGCTTAGCTCTTCTTTTACAAACAGGAAGATCAATAAGCTGCAGGAAATACCGGCTGCCAATCCAAAAATATTAATAGTCGAAAAGCCTCTGTGCTTCCACAAGTTGCGTAAAGCAATGATGCTATAGTTTTTAAGCATAGACTACAATTTAAGTTATGGAGAAGTAGGATATATGGGGTTTTGAAAAAGTTCGACTTTTTCAAAACCCCATACCTTTATTCGGTACGTAAATTTTTTACCGGATTGGCCGTGGCTGCTTTGATAGATTGAAATGCTATGGTTACAAAAGCAATGATGGCGGCTAATATACCCGCGAGAACAAACACCCACCACGGCATCCCGATACGATAAGCAAAATCCTGCAGCCATCTATGCATCGTAAACCAGGCAACCGGGAATGCGATCATCGCTGCAATACCTACCAGTTTCAAAAAATCTTTGGATAACAGGCCTACAATAGTGCTTACATCAGCACCCAGGATTTTACGGATTCCAATTTCTTTTACCCGTTGCGAAATGGTAAAAGCTGACAAGCCAAACAAACCCAGGCAAGCGATGAAAATCGCAATGCAGGCAAAGATGGTAAACAGCACACCCTGGTGCATCTCCGTTTCGTATAACTGTTGATAGCGTTCATCCAGGAACCGGTAGTCATAGGGTGTTTCGGGCAGAAACTGCTTCCAGGTTTTTTCAATATGGGCCAAGGCTGCCGGCACCTGGCTGCCCCTGATCTTTATAGAAATATTGCCATAATTGCCCGCGCTGGTTGGCATTAAAAACACAAGCGGTAAAATGCGCTGGTGCAGCGATTCGAAATTGAAATCCCGTATCACACCAACGATCTGTCCTTTGCGCCCACCATATAGGAAGGGTTTGCCCAAAGCTTCGCCTGGCGATTTCAGACCCAGTGCCGCAACAGCAGCTTCGTTGATGATAAAGGAGGAGGTATCTGTAGCATAGTCTTTTGAAAAATTTCGGCCCGCGATGGTTTTAATGCCATAGGTTGGAATGTAGCCTTCATCAATCACCACAAACTTTATATCAGCTTTTGTAGGTTCCAGCGAGTCACCTCTGGCGATTTGTGAGCCCATCGCATCCAGCAATCGGCCTGTAGGAATACGGGATGACCGGGCTACTGTCTGCACGCCCGGATCAGCAAGCAGCTCGGTCCGGAAGGATTCAAATTTATCATTCAGTACAGATGTATACGTCAGGTTCACTACATGGTCTTTATCATAACCAAGCGACTTTGTTTGCATGTACCGTAGTTGCTGGAAAACAACGAAGGTGGCAATGATCAGGATGATTGAAATAGAGAATTGCAAGACCACCAATACCTGGCGAAAAGAAATATTGGCACCGCCAGCTTTCATAAATCCTTTAAGCACTTTTATAGGCTGGAACGAAGACAGGAAGAGCGCGGGATAAATACCGGAAAGCAATCCTACAACAAAAGGAACCAGCAAAATAAGAACTAATATCTTCCAGGTAAGTAACGTATCAATAGTTAGCGTCTGTCCTGAAAACTGGTTCAACCAGGGCAACGTAAGCCATGTTACAACAAATGCCAGCAGGGTTGCCATCCAGGAGATAAGCACGGACTCACTTAAGAACTGCGCAATGAGTTCGGCACGCCTCGCTCCTATTACTTTCCGTACGCCGATTTCTTTAGCCCGTAACACAGATCGTGCCGTGGAAAGATTCATGTAATTGATGCAGGCAATCAGTAAAATAAACAGGGCAATGGCTGAAAAAACATACACCCGTTTAATATCGCCATTTTCTTCTGCCTCATAATCAGTGTGAGAATACAGGTGAATATCGGTGAGCTTTTTCAGGTGCAGTTGGGAATAATCCGATGGCTTGATTCTGCCATCGCCATCCACTGGAATATGACGGTTTTGAAAGGCAGCAAATTGCGCCTCCATGGTTTTCGGATTATAGCCATCCGGTAAAATAATATAGGTGAGAAAGGAGTTGTTGCCCCAATTGGTACGCAGGTTTTCCTCGCCATATACGGCCGAATCACGAAGGGTGTTAAAGGAAACCATAGCACTAGGATGCAGATGCGCATTTGAAGGAAATGCTTTATACACACCACTCACTTTACATGTCAACTGATTATCCAGCTTTATCAATTTGTTCAATGGATCTTCTGACCCAAAATATTTTTTTGCCAACTCTTCGGTTAGCATAACGGAGTACGGATCTGTTAGCGCTTTTGCAGGGCTGCCCTTTACCACATTTACCTTGAAAACATCGAAAAGATTTTCGTCTGCGAAATAGACATTGCGTTCATAAAACATTTTATCATCGCACTTGAACGACGTTGTGCCGTTGGAAAGCAGGCGTGTGAGTTTCTTGATCTCTTTAAAATCATTCAGCAAATACGGCGCAAACGGCGGCGCAATTGAACCCAACTCCAGTGACAGTGCACCTGTTTCCGCGTTCAGGAAGGTGCGTTCAACACGATAGATGCTGTTTGCATTTTTGTTGTACCGGTCAAAACTCAGTTCGTGCAGGATATACGTTAAGATCAGCAGGCAACACGCCAGGCCAACCGTTAAACCAAACAGGTTTATGGAAGAAATTGCCTTATACTTTGTAAGATTCCGGATGGCAATCTTCAGATAATTTTTAAACATAAACAGCATTTAAAGAGTTAGTAATGTGAATATGGGCTTTTGAAAAAGTCGCGACTTTTTCAAAAGCCCATATTGATTATTCGGTTCGCAAACTTTTCACCGGGTTGGCTGTCGCAGCCTTAATTGCTCGGAAACTAATCGTTACAAGTGCAATAAGTATTGAAGCCGCGCCGCCTGCAGCAAATATCCACCAACTGATGTTGATACGATAAGCATAATCTTGCAGCCATTGGTGCATGTAATACCATGCAATGGGCGTAGCAATCGCAAAGGCAATTGCAACGAGTATGATAAATTCCTTTGAAAACAGATAAACGATGTTTGAAGTCGTTGCACCAAGTACTTTACGAATACCAACTTCTTTTATCCGCTGCACTGCCATGAATGAGGCTAAACCATACAGCCCAAGACAGCTAAGGAATACCGCAATTGCTGCAAAAATTTTATACAACTGCGCTAACTGAGACTCCTGTTTGTAAAAACTTGCAATTTTATCATCAAGAAACCTGTATTCATAAACATAATCAGGAAACGTTTGCTCCCATATTTTTTTGATTGATTGCATGGCAGAAGCAATGTTTGTGGTTGAAAGTTTTATGGAAGCCTGGCGGTACATGGTGCTGTTTGTGGCAATAAGCAATGGTGCCATGTTTTGACGTAAAGACCTGTTATTAAAATCTTTCACTACACCAACAACAGGACATTTTATCAGACCACCCATTATGCTTATTTCTTTGTTCAATATGTCTTCCGGTTTTTTAAGTCCTAAACTTTTCACGAATGATTCATTCACTAAAAATTCTCTTGTAGGACCGGAAGGTTGCAAATTTCTTCCGGCAACCAATTGTAATTTATAAGTCGGCACATAGTCATTGTCCGCAAATTTGGAAATAGCCTGGAAATCTGCATCTTTTATGGCGTTATCAAACTTGAATGTGGTAAAGGGCAGCCCTGCAAAAGCGCTAACAGATCCGTACTCCGTTATGCTAACCGAAGAGTTGGCAAAAAAATA
>JGI24806J26614_1000850_pt1 | contig 10376 bp, 15 predicted proteins | sample Kansoi200umMDA_FD_26614 | JGI IMG/M metagenome (IMG submission 26614) | reverse complement strand
GTGTTTTTGCAGCTCTGATACGAGCCAAGTCTGGATGTTTATTTGACACTGCAGTAATAAAGACAGTACAAATCTCAAAACCCTTAGATTTTCTTGATGTTATTGATCTGATGAGCTTTATTGTTTTTGCTAGTTCGTCAAGTGGACGAAGATATAATATTATTCCATCCGCCACTTCTGTCGCAAGTTTAATCATTCCTGTATTCACAGCACCGAGAAAAACAGGGATCTTTTCTCTCGAGGATCGATGCATTATCTTGAGATTTTTTAATTTGAAAAATTTTCCGTTAAAGTTAATTGTTTCCCCGCTAGAGATAACCTTGAAACACGTTACGTATTCTTTCATGCGTCTTAACGGATGTTCAAATTTAATTCCGTGCCAATTTTCAGCGAGAATAGGAGTGCTTGCTCCAATTCCTATAATTGTACGATTCGATGAAATATTGTCTAAAGTGCAAGCTGCCATTGCCAAAGTTGCGGGAGTTCTTGAAAACATACTCACAATTGAAGTTCCTATCTTAATCCTTTTAGTTAATGGAGCTATTGCCCCAATCATAACAAATGCTTCACGGCCCCAAGACTCGGGTATCCATAAAGAGTCTACTTCCGGTCTCACATCCAGTAATTTGGCGAATTTCAAAATATCATTGGCATTAAATAGGCTGCTTGGATTATAGCCAATGCGACTAATGTTATCAGTCATTTTTAAATACTTGTTGTATTTCTTTCGATGCTTCTTCAATATCTTTGTGAGAATCTATAGACCGCCAATAATTATATGAAAATTTTTTTGCCTTTAATTTGCGTTTATCCACTAACATTGGTAAAGTAACAGTTTCAAGATTTCCTTTGTCTGGCAAGTAATCAAAAATTTCATTTGAAAAATAGTATACTCCAGCATTGACCCACATGTCCTTAATGGATGGTTTTTCTACGAATTTTGACACAAGATCACCATTTGTTTCTACAATTCCAAACGTACTTTTTAGTGGAACTAATGCAAGTGTCATTGATCCTTTTTGACATATCGTAGATGGATCCAAATCAGTCAATATATCTCCATTAATTACAAAAAATCCAGTATCTGTATTTCTACTTTCAACAATTTGATTTTTTGCATTCTTTAGCGCACCACCTGTTCCTAGTGGTACGTTCTCTTCGATGTATCTTATGTTAATTCCAAACTGTTTGCCGTCAGCAAGATGGCGCTTTATTTTTTCTTTGAGATGTCCTACAAGTACTATGACATCCTTCATTCCAAATTTTTTTAACCAATTAACTTGCAACTCTATAATTGGAGTGTTATTAATCTGGATCATGGGTTTTGGCCTATCGGAAGTTAATGGTCTTAGCCTTTTTCCCAAACCACCAGCAAGTATAACTGTTATCACTATTAACCCTCACTTGCACAAAGATTCTATATAAAAGTCATCCCAATTTTATTGCTCGAGGTGTAAGTCCTATTCACGCGAATAGACGTATATACCGTCAAGGAAGACTCTGTGATCCTTGTTTTTGACTCTTGTCGAAAGTTCTATATTAGCAGCAGTCTGTGAAACATCTTCGAGATGAGGGCCAGAAATCACAATATCGTCTCCCTCAATAGCTACCTTTGTCGACCCTCCCACTATCTTTGAAATTCTTGCCTTTCGTTCGCCGAAAAAATTCTCAACATATACCTTGCCATCTTTCACCTTAACAGTTATCGGAAAATGCGCAAACACCACTTTCATTTTGTACTTGTATCCATTCTGAACACCTTTTATCATGTTGTTTATGATGCTTGTTGCAGTTTTAGAAATAGCAAAATCTTTCCTTCTTGTTCCATAAGGTTGGATCTTTATAGTATTCTCCTTAATTGTTAGAAATGCNGGGAGCTTCGTGAAATCTTTTTTTACAGTGCCAAGTTTCCCCTGTACTAATATTGTTCTATCTTCCAAGGTAACAGAAATGCCTTCTGGTATTTCTAATGTTGAAACATATTCATTAGTAGACGTATCCAACCAACACTCCTCCAATTCCCACTTCCTGCGCTTCATGGTGTGTCATCACTCCTTTACTTGTTGAAACTATTAAGATNCCCATGTTGTACGCGGGCAAAAATTGTCTTTCCCAATTCAGGTATTGATTCTTTCTGACACTAAATTTTGGTGTTATTATTCCGCATTTGTTTATCTTTGCCAATAATTGAATCTTAAATTTGCCAGCTCTGGAATCATCTATCTGTTCAAATTCTCCAATATATCTGTGTTTTTGCATTACTCGTAGTACTTCACTGGAAAATCTTGAAGACGGACTAACTATACATTCTTTTTTTCTTCGAACTTCATTATTATATAAAGTCGTAAAAAGGTTTGACAGGATATTTAATGCAGGCATTTCATTCACCTATTTTTCTACTCATATTTCTTAAAGCCTAATTTTATTGCTACTTCTCTGAAGCATTGTCTACAGAGCATTATATTGTACGCCTGAATAAGACCCGAATAGCATCCGCATCGCTTGCACCATCGGGTACCCTTTCCATGGACACGCTGTTTTCTTCCTGTGACATCATATTCTCTTGGCTTTGGCATTAAATCATTTCAACTCCTAGATTCTTGAAATATTCTATTGCTTCATCTTTCGAAATTCTATGTTTCTTTCCCATTTTTCTTGGATTACTTCTGTTAATTATTCTGTAACCGGGTCTTGATAATGAAATGCAGACATTCATTCCAACTATTCCGATATCAGGATTATATTTTGCTCCAGGAATATCAATGTGCTCGCGGATTCCTATCGAAATATTTCCATAGCTATCAAATGAGGACTTTTTCAATTGGTTATTCTTTGCCAGTATTATTCTCTTGGCAAATTCCAGTGCCTCTGTGTTTCGAAGTGTCACTTTGGCGCCGATTGGTTCACCTTTATGTATCCCAAAATCCCTGACATTATTCTTTGCACCACATTGAGTGGGTTTTCTGGAAGTTAATTCCTCAAGTGCGTTTTTTGCTCTCTCCAGGGGTTCGCCAGATTTTCCTACTCCGATGTTTATTACAACTTTTTCCAAACTAATCTGTTTCATTTTATTTACTATGCTCATTTTACTTGCTCACCTGAATTAGTGAAGAGTCAACCCCAATTGCCATCACAATATCAATTGGCAATTCTACAGTTTTTTCACCCATAGAAACTAATATACGTTTAGGAAGCGAAAACGATCCCGTCTTAATTTCTTCAACCTTGCCAATATTACCAGCGTTTTCTCCCCTAGTAACAATAACGGTGCATCCCTCTTTTAGTTGCACATGATTTTTGATACCAAACTTAGGTAAGTCAATTAAACATGTATCATTCACATTATATGATTCTTTACTCAGAAATGTTCTTCCATCATGAAGACAATATTGATATAAATTTTCCTTTGAGGTAACTTTAGATTTGATCTTTTCTAACTTTAGGTTTTTTTCATCTGAATTTATTTTTATTGGAAAAAGCGGAATTCCATTTGAGGGAACAAATCTATAAGATTGGTTTGAAGGTTTTATTTCTAGAGTATCCATTAAGCCAATCGGAAAATTTGGGTGACGAATCATTTTGCCGTCTACATTGATTAATCCCTTGTTTAGCGATCTTTTTACTTCTCGTATATTCGAACAAACATGTAAAAGATCACGTAATACAACACCGATTGGGTAGGAAAATTTTCTAGTATGTGGGCCCGGCATTGTGTTCAGAATAAACCTTGCACTTTTTCTATTGACTTGCCAAAAGCGCGGGGCAAGTTGTCGTTTGAGTCTCTTATCTCCTCCTTTTTTGGCCATGACTATGTTTTCGCCTCTTTAACCAATTCCTTCTTCTTAACCGCTGATTTTTTCATTTCCTTCCCTGTTTTTACCTTAGCGATTTTATCTTTTGCTTTTTGAGTACCTTTCATTCTATATTCATCATCGGTATTCATTGAAATAATCTGAACATTTGAAGCATGAATCTGCACCTTGACTTTGCCACCACGTATTTTTTCTCTCTGAACACCTTCAATTGATAGTGTCGATCTTTCTGTATTCACTTTCTCAACTTTCCCNTCTATGCCAACATATTCTCCCCTTAANATTCTAACAGTATCACCCTTGATGACCCTCATACTTCTCTTATTATGTTGGTTTCTCAGGTTTTCGGATAGATTAGCTCCCAATAATTTTTCTCTTTTATGTTTTGAAATCAGTTTATAGAACATTATTATTTCCTCATATTATCAATGACGCAAGATTTGCTATTCTGGGCCACTTTTCTGCAGCTTCGGCAGCGACTGGTCCTTTNATGTCGGTTCCCTTTATTTCTCCTTCTGGTGTAACCAATACTGCAGCGTTATCCTCGAATGATAGCCTGACACCATTCAGTCTCCTTATGGGATATTTTTGTCTGATAATTACAGCTCCGAACAATTGTTTTCGTAGCTCTGCATTGCCTTTCTTAACGGTAACATTCACAAAATCTCCAACTGCCGCAGATGGCATTCTTGAATGTCTTCCCTTGATACGTGTGACTTGAGCAATCCTTAATATTTTAGCTCCAGTGTTGTCAGCACAAACTAAATTTGCTGTTATTGGTAATGCCCTTGTAATATATGGCTTAAATTCTTCCACTCCTTTTGCAGAGACTGCACGGCTTTTAGACGCCACTCTTCATAACCTCCACAGTTACAAACGATATCGTTTTTGAAATTGGTTTACATTCCGCGATCTTTACTTCATCGCCTTCTTTTACATCAATGCATGAAGGAAGAAATGCGTGAACTTTGGATCTGCTTCTCTCGTATCTTTTGTATTTTCTAACCAGCCTGGGATATTCACGGGAGACAACTATCATCTTGTGTGCTTTAGAGCTTANGGTGATTCCAATCAAAATTTTTCCTCTTATGGAAAGCTTACCATGAAAAGGACACAAGTCATCATCACAAGTTCTTTTTGGCTGTGAGATTGTTACTCCAATATTTTTACTCATACTCTATCAAACATCACTTAAGTAAACGATCCTCAGGTCTTCCGACTAAGAGATAACCATTAATGTAACAAATCTTGTCTTGAAAAATCAGTCCTANTCTGTGTATTGATTTTTTGGGAATAATATATGATTTGGATTGATCACTNACCGAAATTGTATTTTTAGTTTCAAAAATGATTTTGCCGTTAATCTTTTTTAGATTGTTTAGCGGTCCATATTCTATTTGTGCATTTCGTCCTATGAATTCATATTGTAACATGTAATCTTTAAAAGTCATTTTGCTAATTCCCTTTCCNTTAAAATTGAAAGTATACGGGCAATGTCTCTTCTTTTCCATTTCATATTGCCAGTTTCCTTTTTGAGAGTNCCTTTAGAATTTTCAATTCTCAATTTCAACAGATCTGCCCTAATTTCTGATAGTTTTGATTCCAAATCATCGTCGTTAAACTCTCTTAATGTTTTTAATTTAAGTCTAGCCATTAAGTTTCACTTTTATTCACGGCTATTTCCTTAACTTGACTGTTAATAATATCTTTACTCTCAGTCTTGACTTCTGAATCGGAAGGAACTCTCTGGTTTTCAGTTTGACTTTTACTCTCGCTCTCAATGCCGGTTTGTGTCTCAACCTTTGGTTGCACTTCCGGNGAGAAATCAAAATCAAGATGAGTTTCTTCTTTTAACGAAATTTTTAGTTTTATTCCTACTAGTCCCATTTTTGTTAATATGCTATTTGTGCTACTTCTTACCACTTCTTCTGCAATTTTTCCACTCTTAGGAATGGTTCCTGCTGAATGTTTTTCAAAATGAGCTCGTTCGCCTCGTAGCTTTCCCGATATTGTAATCTCCACACCCATAGCTCCAGCACCCATAATGGTATTTATTGTCCACAATGAAGCTCTTCTAAATGCCGTTCCTCTTTCAATAAGTTGTGCAATTCTATTTGCCATAATATGTGGATTCAATTCAGGTTTTGTAACTTCGGTTACAGAGACCTGCGCATTCTCCAAGTTAAATTGTTGTTCCAATTTAGTGGTCAAGTCTCTTATTCCACTGCCTTTTCTTCCAATGACCAGGCCCGGTCTAATGACAAAAAGTGTTATTTTGGTACCTATGGGAGTCTTTTGGACTTCGGCTCCTCCGTAACCAGCTTCGCTTAATGAAGAACTCAGGTATTCGTTCAGCTCCATATTTCTAAAATTATTTTTCATTACGTTTTTTATCGCACTCAATAGACTTTACCCTCTCTAGCTACGATCTCTACATGTGTCAATGTGTCAACTTTAGGACTTGATCTTCCCATAGCTCTTGGAATAAAGCGCTTAAGTTTCGTTCCTTTATGAATAACGCAAGATACAATTTCTAATCTATCGAGGTCCATACCCTTGTATTCTGCGTTTGATTCTAAATTATCCAAAAGTCGTAAAAATTCTTCAGAGGCTTTCTTCGGGTACCTTCCAGAAAAAAAACCATCCCTAATATTTGATCTATGGGCTACTTCATTGTGATATCTTCTATAAGGAACAGCAACTTTTTGTTCAATGGCTTGATCTAAAATGTTCCTTGCTCTTTCGATTGATAGCCCCTTTATCGCTAGAGCAATTTCTCTCGCATGTTTATGGGAGATGTCAGTTTCTCTTAATGACGCTCTAACGTGTTTATTCTTGTCAAATTGAGAAAATGAGTAAGAATATGTCGGCAAATGCATCACTTTAATGGCACATATAGACTTGATCGGGAAGCTCCTACTCCAGGTGCACCGTGCTGAACTCTTTTGTTTGTAATAGCATACTCGCCCAAATAGTGACCAATCATCTCAGGTTTTATAATAATTGGAGAAAAGTCCTTACCATTATGAACATTGATAGTAATGTCCACCATGTCCGGAAGAATTATCATATCTCTAACGTGAGTTCGTAAACTCTCATTGGATGAACCGTCTCTGATACTTTTTATTCGCTCACGTAGTTTTCTTTTTTGATCATCCATGTACTTTCCTACTCTTTTATCCAGCGAGCGCCTTTGTCTGGCATTTAACAATGGGAGAAGGGCCTCTATTGATAAATTCTTTAATTCATCTACATTATAACCTCTAAATCTAAATTCACGAACCAACTAACACTATCAACTCCAAAATACTCCTTTTAAATTTAACTAGATAAATCAACTTAAACCAATCCTAATTTTGTTGCGAGTTGTCGCGCTTCATCATCTTTTGTAAATTTAACTATTGCTTTTTTCCCTTGAATCGTCCTATAGATATTGACTTCTTTAACATTACCTTCATACATTGTTTCTATTGCCTCATTCACATCTTTCTTGCTTGCACCATCAGAAACAATAAAAGTTAACTTATTTTCCTTCTCTATCAAATTGAATGTCTTTTCTGTGATATAAGGTCTAAGAATGATCGAATTAAGATTACTTTCTGGATCTTTACTCATTATTATTTCACCATGGTATGTATTTTTGACCAGACTGTATTTATTTTATTCATGGAATCAATTGCATTTTTTGTATAGATAGTCAATCTAACTGGTTTTGTTCCTGGCACTAGATCCATAATACTCAGTTTTTCTATAGAGACAATATTAACCCCAGGTAAAGATTTTTTCAGTTTACTTACTGGAGAATCTTTTGATACAACTATAAGACAGCTCAGAGCTGTGTGTTTTTTTCTTCCACGTAATCGTGATTTACCAGATGGTACCCTTACTGTGTTGGTAGACCTTTTAAGATCATCCTCTAACCCTAATGACAGTAATGTTTTTCTCAATTCTGCAGTCTTTGTTATTTTCTCCAAATCATTTGCAACCACAATTGGAAATGCTGATATATTTCCAACATTGTGACCACGTTTTTCTATTATGTCTTTATTAGATGTTGCCGCAATTGCGGAACAAAATCCAAGTTGCTTTTCTTTCTTATTTATTTTCTTGTAATTTTTCTTCCATGATACTGGAGGGTGAGCTAACCTTCCGCTTCGAACACCCGCAACGCCAGCAGCTTGACCAGCGCGTTGAAACCCTTCGCCTCTGGCCCTTGCTATTCTCGCCATTCCTAAGCCGGTATTGCGAGATTCTGCACTGACAATTTCTCCAGCTGCAGGGTATCTTCCCTGAGGTTGGAATTTGGTCGAAAGGACGTTTACATAGACTTTTTTTATAATCTCTGGCCTAAACGGAGTATTAAAAACAGATGGAAGTTCTAGTGATTCAATTTCTTTTCCACGAAGATCTTTAAGACTAACTTTCATTTTATGAGTACCTCCACAACTTTGGGTTCTACTATCTTCTTGCCAACAGTTCTAATAGGAAATCTAAGCTTGACTAATCTTCTCGGAACTCCAGGAACTGAACCTTTGACAATTATATAGTCATTTTTGATCATGCCAAAGTGTTCAAATCCACCTTCTGGATTAATCTTAAAATCATTATCCTTTTCAGAATTTGAAATTATCAATATTCTTTTATTGTATTCAGTCCTTTGATGAAATCCTCTTTGTCCCTGTCTTGGTACAGTATAGGTGACTACGGCAGGAGAAATCGGTCCTAAAGTCCCAAGTGCCCTTACACTCTTTCTGGATTTATGTTGTTTCCTTTTAACTCCGAATCTGGTAATAGGTCCTTCAATTCCTTTTCCTCGAGTTATAGCGGAAATATCGATAAATTGTCCGGTTTCAAAAACGTCCTTTATGGTTACCTGCTTTCCAAAATTGCTAACTACATAATCAATTTTCGTTTTTGTATCTTTTCCACCAATTGGTATTTCCCATACGAATGGCTTTTTTTGAGACAGAGAGGCAGTAGTGGGATAAGATGATACGATAGCAACTACATGTTTAATTTTATCAATATGTGCATTAATCTCATCTAATTTACCTTCCTTGTACTTGAACGACGCCTTTTTTGAGAGATATTTGTCATTATCTTTTGCAAAAGCGTCAAGAATTGCATTTTTTCCGTATGCCGTTTCTGAATATGCTCTCATTCCAATTATTTTCAATGGCGGAGTTGATATTAAAGTGGATGAATTCATCAAATTTTTGCCATAATTTGGAGTCTTTTCTCTGTCATCAACAGATAATACGTTTAAATTAGTAACTTTATACCCGGCAAAACCTAACAATGATGATTTCTCCAACTTAGGGTCAGACCACGTTCTAATCCTCGATTCGAGGCTTCGTGCACGCACCCTTGGGTAGAATGCCATACTTCCACGTCTAGGTGCACTATATTTTCGATGACCCATGATTAATCCGTTTTTTGTGATCCCTTTAATAAATTAATAACTTTTATACATCTGCACAAATTGAGATAATCTTATTTCATAAGAATATGGTGTATCTTGTCCGAAAATGGGTCAAGCGTTTAAGTAATTATTAACTATTGACAATGTACCAAGAATTGCCTCTTCTAACCTTACGGTTTGAGTACCTTGATTAGGAAACATGTTCAAAAAATTCGATTTCTGATTAATTCTTACATTTTCACTTTCGAGTATTTTTCTCAGACCAAACTTCGGGCCGCCGAACACAACGAGTAGGTTCTTTGACATTTTTAGACTGCTCATCAAATCCGTTACATGTTTTGTAAATGGTGATCCTTCCACCGAAGTCATTAATATTTCACCCTTTGTATTTTCTAGCAGTGCTGATAAGGAGTCTACGAATTGGACATCATATCCCCAGTAACCATCAATCTCTTCTTTTGAAATATCTTCCGCTAACATCTTTCCTTTATTTGAAATTTTTACAAGAACTTTTTTGCCTAATTGGGTTCCATTATATCTAATAAGCTTTTCTAGTCCTACATCCACATATAATGAGTCATTTTGCTTTACAACAAATCCAAATCGTATTTCAATGTCTTTGATATCCTTAATGTCTATGTGTGCTTTATGATGAGGTGACTGTATGGGGGGTAAACTTCCGGCGTGCTTCAAAATCCACATTTTGGGATAGATTTTTTTTCTAAGATATGGGGGTGTGTCAAGATATTCAAGTATTGTTTTCAACATTTTTTTGTCGATTTTTTCAGCTTTTACGCTCCTATCATGATAAATAATGATCTTATTGACACAGAATATTGAACAAGAACGAGAAATTTGTGAGATTTTGTAACTTTTGTCAAGAATTGTTTGAGATTCTATCAAACAGGAGTCAGGGATTGCAATCCGCAGATTAGTCACATTAGTGTGTAGACAGTTTATTCTGATAATAATTTTTCTACGGTTGTTGCCATCAGACCAGTTGATCCAAAGGCCGATTCGCGAAGAATTCCTTTTTTGTCGATGAAAATTGTTGAAGGAGTACCTTTCAATGAATACTCTTCGAAAGTCACAGGACTGTAAGGTTTTGTTTCCAAATAAGATTTGACGCGTGAAATAATTTG
>JGI24806J26614_1000849_pt1 | contig 10376 bp, 10 predicted proteins | sample Kansoi200umMDA_FD_26614 | JGI IMG/M metagenome (IMG submission 26614) | reverse complement strand
AATGAGAGTCCATATACCAGAGAAATGAATAGAATCGATGAAGACTATATAACTTTGTTTCTTAACGTAGCAAGAAACATTTCCATGGATTCTCTTGATCCTTTATCTGGTTTTGGTCTTAGTCTTATGAAAAATAAAAGATTGAGGGGAATTGCCCTTCGACTGGTAAATTTTTTGGGATATGATAAAGTTTTACCAATTATAGAATCAGAAAAGACATATGTTCAGGTGCCAATCCTTTTGGCAAACAGACTAGGAAGTATTGTCAATTCTTCGTACGCACCAGTAATTCCGACTTTATCAGAAAGAATTGCTAAATTGCAATACAATGATGATACCGAATCACATATCACTGTGGAGGATAAAAGAAGTGAATTCATGAAAAAACTAATTCTACTATGTCCTACCAAGTGCTATAGTCTTGAAGGAAAAGATGTAGTGCTACAACATGAAGGTTGCGTCGAATGTGGGACTTGTTCTATTGGAACTAGATGGAGACATCCAAAAGGTGAAAAAGGAATCATCTACAGGTACGGTTAAATAATTTACGATTTCCACTTAATTGAACAGCCGATAGATGGATCAAAATCTTTTTCTATTATTTCTCCGTTCAATATTTTTCTGATATTATTTTCCATAACATTCACTTGTGGAGTCATCTCTGGTTCCANTGCATCATTTATTTTTCCATGAAACACAAGCCTTCTGTTTTGATCAAACAAAAATGGATCTGGTGTACAGACAGCTCCATATGATCTTGCAATTTGTTGTGCATCATCGATAACGTATGGAAAGTTCAAGTTATTTTCTTTGAAAAATTTGATCATGTTCTCAAAGCCTTCATCCTGATAAGATGGGTCATTACTATTTATCCCGACAATTTGTAATTCTGACTTTGGAAAGTTTCTCTGAAGAGTAACTAAATCACCTATACGAGCTTTAACGTAAGGACAATGATTGCAAATAAAAACTATCAACAGGCACTTACTTTTGAAATCCTCAAGGGAATAGAATTTGTTATCTGTTCCCATTAATCTGAATGAGGGAGCATTATCATTTTTTTTTAGTGTTTGACTCGACAATGTTTTTGCCATGTAAATACTTCCCAGATATGACTAATAAATCGTTCAATTTTCTCGTAATGATAAATAAATAAAAAAATACAACATCAATGATAAATAAGTATAAAATTAGTGTTTATTCATGCTAAATTCGATTCGTTTATATGGTAATAGATTTACAGTGTTAAAATTTATGGTTATTTCTTCTATTACATATTTACAATATTTTGAATAGACATATGTTCTATGCGTATGTTAGTTCTCACGACAATAGATAAATATTAATACAATAGCATTTGTTTGAAAATTATTTGGAGGCTGAAAAGATGATTAATCATTTAAAAGACGAAATCTCGTTCGATAAAATTCTAGTTATAGGCTTGGGTCAATTAGGTCTTCCAGTCGCGAAATATGTTAAAGAAAAGGGATTTGATGTTTATGGTTATGACAACAATCAGCTCACCATGGATAATGCTGAAAAGCATCATGGCATAAAGAAAATAGAGAATTTCAGAGACGTTGATGTCTTTATGATATGCATATCCACACATAGAGAAGATGATATTTCCTCTCCACAGGTTGACGGATTAATGGCAATTACGAGAAAGATAGCTAAAGAGGCTACAAATGGAAAGCTCGTTTCCATCGAAAGTACGGTACCAAGAGGTACAACTAGGAAAATGTTCGAAATTCTTGAGCATCGATTCCATGTCGTTCATGCTCCACATAGGTGGTATGCTCTTGAAGAAGATGTTCATGGTGTCAATCAGCTAAGGGTAATAGGTGGCGTCTGCGACTGTTGTCTTCGAACAGGCATTAGATTTTATAACGGAGTTGAACATGAAGAAAGGTCAGATTTGGAATATTATAGCGGTACCAAATCATATAGAAGTCTTCACATTCCCATGTATTCTGTTTCGACGGTAGAACTAGCAGAATTGAGTAAAATAGTCGAGAATGCAGACAGATACTTGCAGATTGCTTTCGCAGAAGATCTCTATATGTTTTGTAAAGCAAATCGTATTTCGTTTGCAGAATTAAGAGATGCGGTAAATACAAAATGGAATGTAAACATTCTGGAACCTAGAGACGGAATTGGAGGTCATTGTATTCCAAAGGATACAAGAATGTTCTTAGAGTCTTCGGAAATTAAGAGCAAAATATTGATTGCTGCTCAGGAAGTGGACAAGAATTACAGAAAATATATTGAAGGAATGGTTAAAGACCTCAAACAAATAAAATATTAACTTTTTTTATTATCCTAACTTTAACAATATTATGCTAAATTTTATCTGTTTTCCTTTAAAGTCTGACACTCTAACACTTTAGAGGAACACTTACTTTCTAAATTTAATTTAAATATTCAGAATATTTCTGTATTATCATGAGTTTTGATAAATCAAAAATTAATCAAAAGGAGATTAAGGATAAAAAAGATGATACTAACTTACCTACTTTATATTTCAATTTTTCCTTCTATAAAGTAGATCCTAAATGGAGATGGTTGAATGATATAGGAAAGGATGAAGCTGCTAAGGAGTTTTCATCACTAATAGATATTGCCAATACAAAGATGAAGGTGATGACATATTCGACAATTGGTATGAGAAAGGAATCTGACTTTATGTTATGGAGNATTTCTGACTCTGTAGAAAAAATTCAAGTGCTAAGTTCAAAGGTTTACACNACNGTACTTGGAAAATACATTGACACATCTGAAGTTTACTTGTCGGCATCACGTCCATCAATTTATTCNAATAAAATTACTCCAAGTTTCATGGAAGATGACAAACCTTTAAAATACAATATCGTTTATCCATTTGTAAAGTCAAGAGAATGGTATCTTCTTCCATTTGCAAAAAGAAGTGAAATGATGAAAGAGCACATTAATGTTGGTAAGAAATTTCCACAGATAAGATTGAATACTTCTTATTCTTTTGGTATGGGAGATCAAGATTTTATGTTGGCTTTTGAGACGGACAATTTGATGGATTTTCAAGACTTGATCATGAAACTTCGTGAAACGCAGGTAAACAGATATGTTGTGAGAGATACACCTATGATAGTTTGTGTTTATAAAAAAATTTTTGATATAATTAAGAGTTTAGGATGACTATGTTAGCCCTGAAGGAATGGTCTATTGTTTGTAGAGCCTTGGAGGAAGCCAAACAATCAATATTGCTACGAAAGGGTGGGATATTAGAATACAAGAAGGGTTTTGAGATTAGTCAAAAAATTTTCCTCTTGTATCCCACACTAGAACACCAATCAGAAGAATATTTGCGACCAAATTATTTACAAGAATTCGATTCATTTTTCCAAGAAAATGAATCAGTTGTCCAAGACAAATCCAATATCATAAGGAGTTTAGCAAGAATTGAGGCAATGCAGGAGTTCCATGATCAAACGAAATTATCCAAGTTAGAGAAGTATCATATATGGAATGAAAAATACGTTAACATGAGAATGAGGTACAATCCAAAAAAACCAGTGAGTGCCCTTCTATTGAGAGTTTACAAACTGCCTGAACCTATTTCAATAAGTGTAAATCCAAATTGGTCTGGATGTAAGTCATGGATAGATATTGAGCTGACTAAGAAGGACGGGAATTTATATGATAGCATTGACGAATTACTTGATCAATGTGAACCAGTTATTAAAGATGGTGATTTTCAAAAAATTTATGATAAGTTTAAGGAGATTTGGAATTGAGATACAGACGACTTGGCAAAAGTGACATTAAAGTAAGTGAGATTGGGTTTGGAGCATGGAGCATTGGTTTGGATTGGTGGGGTAAGAAAATAGAAGATGATGAAGCAATTAGAATGTTAAAAAGAGCTTATGACGTAGGTATCAATTTCTATGATACTGGAGACATTTACGGGAAAGGAAAAAGTGAGAAGTTAATAGGGATAGCATTCAAAGGCATGAGAGATGAAATAGTTTATTCAACAAAATGGGGATATGACATGTACAATGCTGAACAAGTAGGGCACAATGAGTTACCTCAAAAACATAACATTGAGTATCTGCAATATGCATTAGGACAAAGTTTGGATAGACTTCAGACAGATTATATTGATGTATATAGCCTTCACAACCCAAAAATGCAGGTCATCACAAATAAAGAATTATTTAATGCGTTGGATATACTCGTTACCAAAGGAAAGATTAAAAGTCACGGAGTCGCGTTGGGTCCAGCCATCGGATGGAAAGAAGAAGGCCTACGTGCAATCAGAGAACATAATATTACATGCCTGCAGACGGTTTATAATATTTTGGAACAAGACCCGGGTAATGAACTNCTAAAGGCAGGTGAAGANANAAATGTTGGTATCATGGCAAGGGTCCCTGACGCATCAGGAGTATTAACTGNTAAAGTCAATGAGAACACCNTATTTGACAAGAATGATCATAGGAGTGTGAGAAAGAAGGAATGGATATATGAGGCGCTAAAAAAAGTGGAAAACATGAAGACAATTTCCGACAAAAAAGGGTGGGATATTACTGAGCTTGCGATTAAGTTCATACTATCTCATGAGCAAATATCGGTCGTGTTGCCGACAATGATAAGTTTGGAGGAGATTGATAAATTTTCTCGGATATCAGATGGAAAATATCTAGATGGAGATGAAATGCAACAGATTTCTGAGATGTATATTAACAATTTTTACGTTACACCTGGTACAAAGTGATTGAGAGCTCGACCAATAGGCTGGCATAACTTTAGTCAATAGCTTACTAATCCCATTGATATAGAACAATGAAATGCTTGAGATGAATTTTCCACAAATAGCGAGTTTAGATGTATTGAGGCATTGAAGCCTATAATGATAACCTAAATAGAAACTCATGAGATATACATCTCAAATGATATCAAACAAAGAAAACAAAAGTTGTAATAAAATAGTCGAAATCTCAATTATCTAGAAGATATATCAAGTATATTTGGTTATAGTAATCTTCGTACTAAAATTATACCTTAATTTATGTACTATTGATTTTACCTTGACTATCATACTGCAGTTCGTTACCTAATCCAAATATACTTGCTTTCAGCTAAATTTCATTACGGCTAGGTCATGGTAGGTAGAATCATTGCCCTAATTGCAATAAGCGGTATAATATTATTAGTGAGCACTATACATAGCCATGTCTATGCGAATCTGACCATAGGGAAGGATGAAATTAATAGCAATCAAATTCAACGTTTTTCTCCAATTGCTAGCCTAATTAATAATCAAAGCACAAATAAGGAACTCATGTCTGAACTGAAATCTCAAATACAGCATTCAGACCCTTTCAAGGTAAAAGGTATCGACAATGACAGAAACAGCACTAATCTGTCTACGAGAGAAGGCATTTATCCAAATGACGTTTATTCAAATGACGTGAAACATAATGATGATAATGATTGTAATTCCAATTGTCCTGAAAAATCAAAGCCTACAAAATATGACGTTCCTTTTGAATTACCAAGTATTCCATTTCCTTAAAGCACAGATTGGATAACTACACAATAGCAGACCATCCATAGTCGTTTAAATTTCTCTAAAAAAATGTAAAAAACAAAAATAAGAGTAATATGATAGATTACAGTGCGTATGAATTTTGAAAGGATGCATTTATTTGGTTTTTCTGGAACACTTCTAGCACTAATGATGTTCATCAGTATTGTATCTGTTAATGTTTATGCTATTTCAATAAAGATAGAATCTCCCCTCGGCAATCAACAGGTTCCTGTCGGCGAACTCACCATATCTGGAACATCTTCTGATAATTCATCCTCACAATGTCAGGTTTATTTAGATTGGAATAACCTAAAGCCCTATCAACTGGCCACACCTACCGGTTCAAACGGATCTGCTGATTTTTCAAAGTGGAGTTTCACATATACTTCAAAATACCACCTTATTCAAACAGGGCTCAATGACTTGACATCAAAAATTACTTGTTTGGTTCCACCTGCCGGGCCAACTGTTACTAAATGGTATAGCATAAATGTCACTGGAACTACATCTTCTAATCAATCGACTAATGTACAATTACCGTTACCAACTGCAAATACTAAAACTCCAGCTTCAAATAATACCAAAACTCCAGCTTCAAATACCCAAATTCCATCTCCGCAATCAGGAGCATCAGTCGATACAACAAATACCTCAAACTCGAATAAAATAAATCTCGAGGTTAATGTAGAAAATAATCCAATTTCAGCTGGGGATAGACAAAAAGTTACAGCGACCGCATCGGATCCTCAAACAGGAAATACCCTTGATCGCGTGTTTGTACGTTTAACCATCAACGATCCTTCAGGTAATGTTGTAAAAGACTATACAGATACTGATGGGGAACTCTCACCTTCTTTTAGGATAGATAAAGACACAACAGGTACGTATTCAGTCTTAGCCAGTGCCTCACAAGCAGGAATTAAAGCGACAAAGTCTACGACGTTTATAGTCCAGTAATTAGAATCGGCATACGTTTACAGAGTAAATTCAGCAAAAATGATAAATCTTAGTTCATTTGCCCTGAGGATAATGGAGACCAACTACACTCAAAATACGCCGTCAGAAATGGGAATTTTTCGTTAATCCGCTATGGATATTTCATAACGTTTGAATAAAGTACTATCAATATCCTACAGAATACCTGGCAAAAACATCCATGTTAAAGTTTAGCCTTTAATTGCTTCAAGGTGTTGAAAGACAGCGATGGACTGCCTTGGCTTATTCGAGTTTAAAATCGATTCGATTTCACTCTGTTAAATTGATAGAATTGTGATATGGCCAAGACAGCATAATTTCACGTTTTATTACGTGGAACTATGTGCAATATGATTAACCGGATCTCCTCGTACATCAAAAAGTCCCATCCAACCCAGATCCGTGAACTCCGCCTGATGCGCATGGAACATATAAGTTCCAGGATAGTCATATGTAAATTCCATAATACCTCTATCTCCCTGTGTTAGCGTTACTATGTCTGTATTATAATCTGATGTTTCATCGGTACCAGCAGTATAATAGTCAAACATGGAACCATGCAAATGGAATGAGTTGACCAGGTCAAATTCCAGCATATTTACAAGGTAAATACGATATTGTTTGCCAGTTTGTAACACTATTGGATGCATCATATACTCAAATGCCTTTCCATTAACTGTGTAAATTTCATTATCCCTCTCACTGTCGCCAGCATCTTTTTCTTTGATAGCTGGAGTAGCAGAAACGTGCGTCATATTGGCATCCTTGCTAGTTTCGTTGCTATTGTCTCCTTCAGTCACATTGGAATCTGCGCTAGTTTCGTTGCTATTGGCACCATCAGTAACATTGGCATCTTTTCCATCTTGTTGACTTGCCTCAAATAGTGCAGCTGGAGGTAGATGGGTAGGTCCTTCTTGATCGTAATCCATGTCATAACCATTAAGTAGCATAGCCATCTCTGTCATTTGTGGCCGGGGCTCTCTTGGATCAATAATCATCATTCCATATAATCCCCTGTTGATGTGATCTGCTATTGGATCTACATGACAATGATACGGATATACGCCGTAAGGTTGTGCAATAAATTCATAAGTGAAACTTCTACCTGGGGAAATGGCACCTCCGGGATATCCACCCATTGAAACGCCATCATTCTTGGCGAAATGGATAGAGTGAGTATGAAGCGAATGAGGATGTTCATTCTCGTTGCTATTAATAACTCTGATACGGACTAGATCGCCTTCTGTAACTCTAATAGTCGGTCCGGGTACAGTACCGTTAAATGTCCATGCATCAAAGATATGCCCTTCATATGAAATAGGAATTTTTTGATGTTCTTGAACAATAAGTGTGAATTGGCGTACGGTTCTTCCGCTTTGATCCTTTGAGACATGACCACAATTGAAATACGTTAGGTATTCTACGGGAGTAGGTTTCTTACTCAGATCAGTAGCACAATTCTTAATTTTATCGTATTGCTGTTGAGAAATGTGGGTTGCCGGTGATTGAGCATAAATAGACAGGTTCAAGAAAGGAAAGCTAAAAGATGAAAAAATCAAAGTAATTGACAAAACCAATACATAAAAATACATATTTTGCCTAAACACGTTTTATCTAAGATATGCTTTGATATAAAAGTGTTAATCATTTTCAAATTTCTACGACGTAAATAAGCAGGTCGTTTATGAATTTAATATTTTGTTCACTAATCTAAGGATTTATAATAATAATACTCACATTTAGAGAAAATCTTATTTCCATAACGGTGCCAAAATAATTTCTATTCCAATATAGAATTTTCTTAAATTTGATCTAATCCATTTCAATCAACGCGAACAAGTTTGTAATGAAACATTTGATAAAATAAATTTCACATTGCTAGAAATTAATGCGTCTCCAACTTGTTAATCGTTCTATCTAGAAAATAAAGAAGAATTCTGAAAAATATACCTGGTTATATTTAAGTAAAAAAATAGCAGCCAAATATTAGTAAAAGATGACATAACATGATTCAGATATTTCTTACCTAACCCTTAAAAGAAAAATCCTATCACTAAATCCAATGGAAAAGTCAAATGGAACAAAGATAGCTGTAGGTATAGTAGTATTTAGTCTATTCATATATTCAATTTATTTTAATCAAATTGCACTTGCGCAAGAACTTGAGTTAAAAAGTGTAGGAAAAGGCACCATTTCTTGTGATGGCGGCGAAGAGGTCAATGGTGTGAGGATAAACTTTTTTGTGTCTCATGATAAAGGAACATCATTTGCGGAATGGAATATTGATCATCAGAAATTAGGATCTGCTGGAGGAATCATTACTAAAATAAAGACGTCATCAGATAGTTTTGTTTTGAAAGGAGTTGAAGCTTTTGATAATATATGTAATAACAAAACACCTTCTGACATTAACCTTTCAGGTAACTGTGGAGCAGGAACGGTAAGACTAGTATCCGATAACGGAAACAAGGGTACCTTTACATCTAATGTTAAATGTGGTTGAATATTGTTAAAACTATAATAGCGGTGTGGTAATTTTTTCCAAACAAGGTGAATTAGAGACCAACAGATTAATAATCATTTAAAAAGATTATAAATAGAACCTTATAACAACGATCGAGCTTGAATCTCACTTTTTTAAAAAAATGGCTTCCTATAGCTGCCATTTCTGCATTGATTCCAATCATCATTAGTCTCATATTAGGTGCTCCTATAGTGCAAGCACTTGTGGCTTCTGGCCTTACAGTCCTGCTAGTAGTAAGTGGTCTTCTTTTTAGATCGTATGGACGTGAAAGAAAGCCTGGATTTGAAAATCCATAAAATGTGTATAAAAATAATTTCTGCTATTAGGCGAGTTTGCTAATGGGAGGTGTCATATCAATTACATTTTCATCCAAAATACTTACCATCAAATTGTAATACTGTAGAAATGATCGACCTTTTTCTGTTGCTCGGTAAGTCAATACACCATCATCCAGATTCTGAATAATTAATTCCTTTTCTAAAAGTTCGTACAAGTATCTATTGATTTGCTCATAACTTAGATTTCCCTTGTACATTATGTGCGTTTTTCTTATACCTGCTTTACATAAATCTACTATGTCTGCCATAATCTGGATCTTTCCCCTATTATTTTCATTTTTACACATCGTTTTGCTCATTTCGTTGTTATAAAAGATTATAAAGTAATTAAGGAGAACCATGAAATTCCATAGTGGAACGATCGTTCCATCTCAAATAAAACTGGGATTGGACATCTATCGTTATGGGCATAGTTTGTTNTTTNAATTCGTACTAGAATTTCGCACTGCACTNCAGTAAACGAACCTATAGAATAATAACCATAATTTTTTACAACTTCCATTTATGAAGAACCGAGTCAAAACTGAGATTATAAGAGTAAATGCCAGGAAACCGAGCTATGCTATAATTCGAAAGGCAGCAATTTTGATTCGTAAAGGTGAAGTTATTGCATTTCCAACAGAAACAGTATATGGATTAGGAGCTAACGCCTTAGACCCGTCATCAGTATCAAAAATATATAAAATTAAAGGCAGACCTTCTGATAACCCATTAATCGTCCACATAGCAGATATGAAGACTTTCAGCACATTGGTAAGTGAGATACCTCCTAAAGCTAGCAGAATTATCAGCAAGTTTTGGCCCGGCCCGATAACCCTTGTCCTAAAGAAATCAAAGATTCTGCCTGAAATCACTACCGGAGGTTTAAACACAGTCGCTGTTCGTATGCCAAAAAATAATGTTGCTCTAGAATTAATTAAACTATCTCGCTCTCCCATTGCAGCACCATCTGCAAACATTTCAGGAA
>JGI24806J26614_1000848_pt1 | contig 10380 bp, 6 predicted proteins | sample Kansoi200umMDA_FD_26614 | JGI IMG/M metagenome (IMG submission 26614) | reverse complement strand
AACGAAACAGCCCTTTTATTCCGACAAGCCGGCTTTATTAGGCGATGGGGCATTAGATCCCGGCTCAAGACTTGTAAATTGTTTTATGTTGTCTAGGGTAAAATGACCTTTGGCGCTGCCATCAAAGTTGATATCAGATACAGGCTTGCTTAATTTCAATGTGAAATCAACGGGGTCTTTGCCTACTTCAATATGCCCCGATGAAATATTGATTGTTGTATTATCAGCCACGCCACCACTATTAATTAATTCAGCTTGCAGGTTACCATTCTGTATTGGTTGTGGAAAATCTTTTGAAGAAAAGAACAGGTCTTTGATATTAAAAAAGCCGCCAGCCTGGAAAGTTCCCTGCTGATTTTGAATAGCCGACATATTTCCTTTTACAAATGCATCCGCCCATAAGAGCCCCTTTAGTTTCGTGCCTTCGTCCAGTTTGACAAATTGTGTGAGCTGCGAAAGATTTAGTTTTCCTTTCGCTGTTGCATCAATATAACGAAGTGTTTCCGGATTTTTAAACAACAAACGAAAATCAAAAGGCTCATTATCCATTTCAAGATGTCCTTTGGAAATATCAAGTACTGTATTATCTGAACCTCCATCGGGATTGACAGCATGCAGATCGAGTTGAATATTCTTAACAGGCTTTGGAAGATCAGGATACTGAAATGAACCGTTTCTTACTTCAAGATTCACATCATAGGCCGGCATTTGTTGCGGAGAATAGACCCCTTTTACAAAACCATTGAATGCAGCCTCACCGCTCGTTTTAATATTGGCAAAATCTTTTTTATAAATACCAGGGATCAATGACAATATATCTTTGAAATCGTTGGTAGGGGATTTAAATTTAATATCCATGTTATAAGTGCTGTCATTCGCCAATTGAAAAAAACCTTCCGCATTGAGCTTGAGATTATTCAATGTAATTGCATCCGTTTTGAAAGTATATTTATTCGTGGTATTATCAATTTGAATGTCTGCATCAATGTCTGCCGTCGTGTTAGCGAAATAGGGGATGGATGCATAGATAAGGTCAGCAGCATCTGCTTTGGTTTTAGTTGAAAGAGTAAAAACATCCTGTGTGAAATCGCCACTGCCTTCATGATTAAGCCCTGCTATTTCGGCCTTCATGTTACTGCTTTCATCTTTATATAAAATGTAACCGTCACTGATCTTATATTTCTGCAAATTCATTTTGAATTCAGACGGAGAGTTATCTGCTGAAGCCGATGTATCTGTACTTTCTTTTGCAATATCCCAGTTGGCTTTCCCTTCTTTATTTACCAGTGCATGAATTCGCGGTGATTCCAGGTAAACAGCATATACTTTAATATCCTTTCCTTTTATAGCGCTGATAAGATTGACCGATGCATCCAATGTTTTTGCTGAGATCAATGTATCATTTGCAAATTCATTTATTCCTGCTACTGAAAGATCAGCAAGTGAAATAGATATTTTGGGGAAATGCCTGAAAAGTGAAAGACTTACATTTTTAAAATCAACCTTAGCATTAATACTCTTGTTAATCTCATTCCTGACAAGCCTTGTAATTGGTTTTTTGAAAACAACAGGAATGGTAAATGCTAATGCAACTAATGCAAGCAATGTAATAGCAGTAATCTTAAGTGCTTTCTTCAGGATTTTCATAAGAGGTTGTCTATGATTTCGCAGGCAAATTGCAAATAGTTAGTCAGAATGTAAAAGTAAATTTACTTAAGATTATTCGTGATAATCAGTTTATTATTAACCCGGCTGTACTGCTACCCGTCAGCTTCGTTCCGTCTGAGGCGGACTCTTGTACTTCCTATTCATTGCTCAGCATTTGCGAAGTATTCTTCTGAAGTCAGCAAGCTGTTTTAAGACAGTTATCCTGTTTTTTATTAAAACATTTGAATGCAGTAGCGGGATAAAATTTATCTTTCATTATTTCTAATAGGGTATAATATCTTTTTGGGCGGGTTCAATTTTTCTAAGCGGATTGTCCAAAAATATTTTAATGATGTCATTTCCTACTGATCCCCCAAATACACCGTGTGAACGATGAGTAAATAGCAGTCGCTGGCTATTGGCCATATAGTGATGGATCATATCAATATACAAGGGTCTGCACGCGGGATCTAATGCCCCATCGCCTAATAAAGCCGGCTTGTCGGAATAAAAGGGCTGTTTCGTTTGAGATTGGATGGGCGGCACATTCCAGCAATCGCACATTTCTTTATATACATCGTTGATGTGATAACCCTGCAGGTACGGATACAGCCGGTAAAACTGTTGGAGCACTGCTTCATTATGATAGGCAGTTTGATCGGCACAATACACCGAGATGCGCATACCCGAAGGTCCATTACCTCCATTGAATATATGATCCATTGCTGCTTTTATATAAGGCTGGTGATTTCCATTCATGATCTCTGTGATTATGTAAGCAATACCATTGATATGATTTTGATCGTAGAATGCGTTAACGACTATATTCAGTAAATCGCTGCGGTTATATTCAATAAATAATGTGTCTGTTTTTCCGTTTTCAACATAACGTAAATAAAATGACTTATGACCGATAGAAGTAAAATAGTTTTCGAATTTTTCTTTCAAATTGCCATACCGTTGTTTGTCAGCTGAATCTTTATCGCAATATTGAAACAATGTATTCAACGCTTCATTAAAATTATTGGGTTCTTCTTCATCAATTGGCACAAAGGTTGGCAAGGGTGAATCCAGTATCAGTGACCTAATATGTGATGGATCCTTTTGCAATACTGCCAACATCAATCCTCCACTATAGGATATTCCAAACAGATTGACGGAATCGATTCGCAATGCTTTTAACAGGTCATGAATATCCGACACTGTTTCATCTGTATTATACCCCGAAAGATCAATACCTTTTGCTTCGAGGCTTTTCTTATATCGTTTCGTTCCTTCCAGCACCATGCTGTCTTTATTAAGATTTTTACGGTATGATTCCCGGATAATATCGCTCAGTTCATTGCTCCATAGATTGGGTAATGCATAGTTGGTACCTCGTTGTTCGAAGGCAATGCAATCACGGTTCTCAAGCATTGTTCGTTGTGTATTACGGGCCCAACCCAATGAACTACCTCCCGGGCCTCCGCCGGTAAAGAGCACAGGGTCTTTTCGTTTATTTGGATTTTTACTTTTTACAATAATATAAGGCAGCTTAATTGTTTTTCCATTTTGTTTTTTTCGATTCTCCGGTACTACGAGATAACCACATTCTGTTTGAAAGCTGCTGTCAATTTTTACAGGACAAACACAAGGTTCAGTTGTTTGGGCATATAATAATTGCCCCAACAACAACATGCTGATTAGCCAAAAGATCCGGAATTTTATCATGATTGATTTAAAAAACAAAGCTATTGCAGATTGCAACAGTATAGATTGTAAAAAACGGACAATCTAAATCACCTGCCCTATGATCCTCTGCCCGGTGAACCGGTTCATTTCCTTGTAAAAATGACTGGGATCATAATAGCCGAAATCAGTCGGCTGGAATGTTTTCTTATTAGCTGCCCATACAGTCAATGCTGTTCTTGCACGAAGAATATTAAAATAATTTTTGGGATTGGTACCGATGACTCGGTTGAAATAACGGTTGATTGTTTTGGAGGTAGTAAATAATCTCGCCGAAAGTTCATTGACATTATATTGCAACTGACCCTTTTCATAACAGGCGATGGTTTCCTGAACAAAGCGGATATAATGATCACGATTCTTCTTTTTGTGCATCCGTAGCAAAAAGAAATGCTGTAAAAGCTGCATCCGTTCTTCAAAGTTATCTAGTTCTCTCACCTGTTGTAATAATGATAGCGGCAGCATCTTACGAAGGTTTATCACCTTGTTCTTCAATCTTGATTGGTCAATATCAAAAATTGCTTCTAAACCGCCGGGAAAAAATTTGATCGTGAAGATATGGTCACTGGGTTGGTTTATGCGTTCGACAATGCAGTCTCTTATAATAAGGATGTCTGTTCCTTCAGCGACTTTATACTGTTCGTTATTTGTTTTCAATTGGTAGGATGATCCAAGGTTGAGCCAGAAAGTAGGTGTCCAACTCGGAAACATTTTAATTGTAAAGTTCGAATTACCAATATGAGTACGGGTTGCTTCAAAAGAAGATTCAGAAAAAAATTCTATGTAATCTGCCAATTCTTCGCAGGGTGTACCAAACTGGTATATTTTGCGGATGTCGTCGAAGATTTCAATCATCATTGGAAATTAACGAAAACAACGAACTGTCATGCACCACTGATCAAATTTCGGGAAACATTCCAGATTCCTTCATGAAGTCAGTAAAACGGCCTTAATACAATTATCTAGTTTTTTATCAAATACTTCATATGCTTTTGCACCATCCTTTAATGAAAATTGATGAGTAATGATGTCTTCTATTGGATAACGTTGCGGTACTTCTTCCTTCAATAGTTTTTCTGCATAATAATGGGCAGGACAGCGGCCGCTTTTGTAAGTAATATTTTTATCATATGCTTCGGCTGGAGAAAAAGAAAAAGTCCTTGCTGTATGTACACCAACAGATGATATTGTTCCACCGGGACGGATAAGATCAATTGCGAGCTTTAATGTTTTATCACTGCCTACTACTTCCATTACAGCATCGGCACCACGGCCATTAGTAGCATTGAGAATCTCTTCTTTAACATCAACATGTGATGCGTTCAATGGAATGGCACCAAATGTTGAGGCAGTGGCTAATCGTTCAGGAATAATATCAATAGCAAATAATGCTTCAGCGCCAAGATGTTTTGCTGCAAGTATTGTCATTAAGCCCACAGGTCCGCAACCAATTACTGCATAAACAGCATCAGCTGTTATCCCTGCACTCTCTGCACAGAAATAGCCAGTAGAAAAAACATCACCGAGCAATAATCCTTTCTTTTCATTGAGATCATCACTTAATGGTAAAAGGGTGCTATCAGCCATCGGTACCCGAATATAATTTGCCTGTGCTCCTTGAAGACCATGACCATGTTGAACCCAACCAAATAGATTTCCTTTTTCACAACGACAAGTAAGACCAATCCGACAATAAAAACATTCGCCACAAGAAGTTGTAAAAGGACTTAATACTTTCGCTCCCCTTTTAAATTTCTTTACATCATTACCCGCTTCTTCTACAACACCCGTAAATTCATGCCCCATTACCGTTCCTTGATCCAAACCTGTTTCCCGCCCATGATATACATGCAGATCAGAACCACAAATACCAGCCATTGTTATTTTTACAATAGCATCAGTGGAAGACAGTAATTGAGGATCCTCGACGGTGCTATATTCTACAATTTCCTCTCCAGCGAATGTCAGAGCATGCATAATGTGAAGGATAAAGATTGATAGAAGAAAAGAAATCCGTCACGTCATTATATCACCATTTCAATAAGCCAGCGATGACCTAACGGATCTATTATTACACCTTGCCGGTATCCATAATCATAACTTTGCGCAGGAGATATTTCTTTTGCGCCGGCAGCAATTGCCCGGGCCATTACTGCATCAACCTCGGTTACCATTAGACCGATTATTGTCGTAACACCATTGTGTTTATCCGGACTGAAAGTACTGCCATCATAGCTTTCTTCATGAAAATGAAACATAGCGCCGCCAATAAACATTTCCGAAACATGTATACTGCCATCATCGTTGGTAATATGTTTCGTTTCAACGGCGCCGAAAGCCTTTTTATAAAAATCAAGATCCATCGTACCATGATTGATGATCAGCTGAGGTACAAACGCTGCCCTGGGAGTATCTTTCATTCAATAAAGTTATCGCTGTATGATTATCTTTTCTGTTCTTATAGCTTTTTCTTTGTTATCCCGTACTTTCAAAATATATAAACCATTTGCCAGGCCATTTATTTCCATACGATTGGCAAGATTCACCGCAATTTGTCTCTTAACAACCCGGCCGCTAATGTCTATTAACTCAACGTTTCTGTTTTGACCTGCCAAATAATTATATACAATAATATAATTGCTCGCCGGATTGGGATACACATCAATGCTTTTGTCTTTTATATCATCTTCAATCTTGCTTTCAACGATCAGTTGATTTATTGTCGTTATTCCGGCTGGTGGTTGATAGGTAAATTCTAATATGCTTCCGGGATTGGCAGGTGTGTTAGTTACTCCTCCTGTCGGACCAGATGTTGAACCACTGGAATCACAAGCAACATAAATTTTCAATCCATCAGGAGAAACAACAACATCCCTAAATCTTCCTTTACCCTGGAAGTAATGAATCGTATCGGAAATAATACTTAAACCATCGTTACTTAATTTAAATCTTGTAATGGCACCCCTTTTTAGTTGAGCGACTAATAAAGAATTCTGCCATCCCGGTATTGCGTTACTTCCGTAAAATTCCGCACCTGAAGGAGCGGTAGTAGGCCATGTTGTATTACTTGTTGTTGAATCCGGTGGATTTGATGCCGGGAATAATGAACGAATTGGCTCTCTTACATTCAATGTTGTGCAATTAGTTTGTTCATTACCTAACTGAACGCCGCCGATGTACCGTCCATTATAATTGCCATCACAGAAACCAACCACCAGAGGCCAGCCGTAATTACGACCTGCTTCAATGATGTTTAACTCATCGTCACTGAAAGGTCCATGTTCGCTGTTATATAAAATATCTACTCCATTTACTTTACCCCACACCAAACCTTGCGCATTGCGGTGACCATAACTGTATACCGCATTTCCAAAAGGATTATCTGTTGGTATCCATGAACCACTGACAGCTTCCGTATTCAATCTCAAAATCTTTCCTTCATACACGGAAGTATTTTGCGCATTATTAGTTCGGTTTAAGTTTTCATATTGACCTGCGCCCATGTCGCCCACTGAATAATATAATTTTAGATCAGGACCGATAGCGAGTCTTGCTGAGTTATGATCATTACTACCCGGAATATTCTCCAGTATTGTTATTGGCTGTCCTAACGTTTTCGCAACTGAATCGTAGGTATATCTTGCAATTCTTGTTTTACGAACAGTATTGCTGAGTGATTGATAGGTGTATGAAATATATACATAAGGTTTTCCTTGATTGAATTGCGGATGTAACGCAAGACCCATTAATCCATCCTGACCTCCGACATTTACAAAATTTGAACCAAGTGATAATACTACAGTCTTTACTCCTGTAGCAGGGTTCACAAAACTTACAGTTCCTGCAAAACGTTCAGTGTACCAAATATTATTATCCGGACCGTAAACAAGATCATGCGGCATTCGCTGCCTTGCGATCACAGTCCTTAGTGTAAAGGTTTCACCGCCCGGAGCCATTGCTAAAGTGGTAACATTGATCGCTGAACTGGCAGGACTTGAATTGCCTGCTGCGTCTTTTGCAATGACGGTAAATGAATAAGTAGTAGATGCAGCTAAACCAGTAACGTTATAGGTAGTAAGATTAACCAGTGATGAATTAATTTTTGTTCCATTACGATATATATCATAACCGGATACACCAACATTATCTGTTGAAGCTGTCCAATTTAATGTCAATGTCGCCTGGGCAATATTGGTAGCACTTAAATTAGTTGGTGTGGTTGGTGATTGTGTATCGGGTATTTGAGCTACTAATTGCGACCCAGGTATAACTTCGCTGGGCGCAGTAGTGGGTTGCCCTGGCTTGGCCCAACCAACCGCCATGTTATCGCTGCCAGTTCCTTCTTTCATCAACGCTTCTACATAATATAATTGTCCGACTGTAAGCGTGATAGCGGCCGATTTTTGAGTCGCGAACTTATTCCATTCTCTTGAATTCGTCAATGAGGTATTGTAAGCAATCCTCACTTTATTCGAGGAATTAGCGGTAGTGCTTAACCATAATTCAGCATTGTCATCACTGGCTATCCAGAAAGTATAATTGCCCGTTGTTGGCGGACAAATATATCCATACAACCTCATTCCGTAATTATTGCCACTATTGGCGGGTATCTCAAAATTGGCTAGCGTTCCTGAAACACTTGGATTATTTGGATAATTAGAGCTGGATGTTAAATTAGAAAGCGAACTGCCGCTGATATTATTCCATCTTTGATAATTAATAGTACCAGTGCCAGAACAGCCAGGTTCTGCAAGGGTAGTTATATTAATCGTATTGCTGTTAGCAGAAATATTTCCCGCTGCATCGCGAGCCTGCACATAAAACGTGTAAGAAGTAGAAGCCGTCAAGCTGGTTACATTGTATGTGGTACCAGTAACAACCGATGAATTGATCTTTGTACCGTCTCTATAAACATCATAACCTGTTACGCCAACATTATCTGTAGCGGCATCCCAATTCAATGTTACTGATGTAGCAGTAATGTTTGATGACACAAGACCTAACGGAGCAGAAGGAGCCTCCACATCAGCAGTCATTACATTCAATGTACTACTATTAGCAGATATATTACCTGATGCATCAAATGCCTTTATAAAGAAATTATAAGAAGTGGCTTGTGATAATCCTGTTACATCAAAAGAGGTTGTGGTTACCGGCGTGTTATTAATCTTGACTGAGTTTTGATAAACATCATAACCTGTTACCCCAACATTATCTGTAGCAGCTGTCCAATTTAACGTTAATGATGTTGAGGTAATATTAGTAGCCGAAACATTCGACGGAGCGGTCGGTGTCTCGGTATCAGGGGTTGTAACACTAACTATACTACTAGACACTGACGAATTTCCCGTCACATCTTTAGCTATTACATAAAAATCATAAGCAGTTAATGCCGCCAAACCAGTTATATTATATGTAAGAGAAGTTATAAGTGATACATTTATTTTATTATTATTCTGGTAAATATCATAACCCGAGACAGCTACATTATCAGTAGCAGCATCCCAGCTAAGAGATAAGGAATTTTGTGCGAGATTAGATACTGTCAGATTAGAAGGGGAGGTAGGGGCTTCTGTATCAGGTTGCGATAACGTTACATCGAATGTATTACTGTTAGTGGTATTACCGGCAGCATCTTTTGCCTGTACAAAAAAGACATAGTTCGTATCCGTCGTCAATCCTGTAACTGCAAATGAAGTGGTCGTAATAGGGGTTGAATTGATCTTTACATTATCCTGGTAAACATCGTATCCTGTCACACCCACATTATCAGTCGAAGCATTCCATGTCAATGTAAATGATGTCTGACTAAGATTTGATGACGAAAGGTTAGTTGGTGCAGTAGGTGCCTGTGTATCGGGAGTCGTTACATCTATTATGTTGCTACTGGCCGATATATTATTTGCAGCATCTCTTGCCTGAACAAAAAACTGGTATGCAGTTGCAGCGGTCAATCCTGTTACATTATAAGATGTTGCTGTAACGATTGATGAGTTGATCACTATTCCATTTCGATACACATCATAACCAGCCACACCAACATTGTCGATAGAAGCTGTCCAATTCAACACAAGCGATGTCTCGGTAACATTAGATGCAACAAGATTAGTTGGCATAGACGGCGCTTGTGCATCGTCTGAAACTAAAATAAGATCGCCGAAATTTTGAGGATATCGTTTATTACCATTACCAGCCCATATTAATTGACTTTCACCAGAACTGCCATTATCGTCATCATCACAGGCAATATCAAAGCCAATGGTAAACCCAGCCTGAGGACTGGTAATACCAATATTACTCCAGGGAATAAGCATTTCGATAGCATATCCATTGGCAATATTTGCCCATGCATGTTGTACGCCGGTTATTTTATTATTTTTTTCCCAAATGCCAGCATCATTCCATCCTTTGACGAATTGCCTGTCATTGGTGCCATATGAATTGCCCCCATTGTTATCAGCATCAATAAATATTTCCGTAGCATCGTCATCCCAGGAATTTGGTGAATCATTGAATTTATTAGCATCAATTACTTTAACTGCAACATATAAGTTCAAACTATCCCATAGCACAGCATAGGTAACGGTATTGTTAGGGATGCCAGTAATCGTTTTGGTAACATTGTTAGTGAACTCCCATATCGTTTCGGAAGGATTACCATCAATTGTAATTGTTTCCGTTCTTTTTTTTGCATTAACTACCGGGGTTTGGGAATAAAGATTCATGGCAACAACTGCAAACAAGCAGAGCAGCGAAAATTTTCTGAGCATAGACTGGAATTGGTGGTTTATTAACGAAGGATATAAAGCATAAAGATAAGATTGTTTATAAAGTGAAAAAAATTACTGTAGATCTTAGCAGAAAAAAGTTGCATTTATGATCTGATCTTATTACCGCAATTGTTGAAGCAATTAAAGAGGGTTGTTTAACTTCATCCCATCATGGTGACCGTTTTGCAGATTTTTTTTGTCCTCCTATTGATCATTATAATAATTCTGTTTGTGT
>JGI24806J26614_1000847_pt1 | contig 10382 bp, 10 predicted proteins | sample Kansoi200umMDA_FD_26614 | JGI IMG/M metagenome (IMG submission 26614) | reverse complement strand
CGTGCACCGCGCCGTTTCTCAATTAACAAACGGCGTAATTCCTCAACAGACATGTCTTCAGGGGCTTTACGTCTGGGCATGGCGAGGGGATTATACCGCAACGCTTGTAGTGAGGTATTTCATGAAGAGATCATTTCAGCAGTTACGAGGAAACGAAAGAACGGTATCAAATTGTACTTGATTTCGATATTGATTTCTGATAAAATATAGAACATTTATTCTAATGGAACTTCGATTGGTTATATCCCGAGGAGCGCCATGAAAACCAAACTTTACAATGATTTTCAAATCAGCCTGCAACAGACGCGAGACAATCTAATTCAACTCAGTTCTGAGAGTGAAATCTGCGTCGAAGGACATTTGCATGTGATCGACGAGTCACTTGAGAAAATTAAAGGAGGAACGTTTGGCATTTGCGAGGTCTGCCACGAAGCAGTGGATAGCGAGCTTTTGCAAATGGACTACACGTCCGCTGTTTGCCTTGGTCACTTCTCTGATGAGGAACTTCGTCAACTGGAAAGTGAATTGGAATTATCGCAGGTCATTCAACGCGGCCTGCTCCCCCAGCAAGTCCCTTCGATTGAAGGGATGAACATTGCAGCCTTTAGTCGGCCCGCGCAGATCGTGGGCGGCGATTACTTCGACTTCGTTGATTTCAAAGATGGGAAACATGGCCTTGTGATGGCCGATGTTAGCGGACATGGAGTTTCCGCTGGTATGTTCATGAGCAGTCTGCAAACTGCCTTTCACACTTTAGTACCGGAAGCAAATTCACCACTGGATGTGTTGGAGCGTATTAACCGTCTCTACATACATAACATCAACTTCGCGACTTTTGTCACCATCTTCTTTGGCAAATATGACCCGCAAACGCGCATATTGAGTTACGCTAACGCAGGACACAATTCTGTTTATTTGTATCGTGTGGAAACAAACCAAGAAATCTGGTTGCGTCCGACCGGTCCGGCCATTGGAGTGATGGATGGATTCACCATCCGTAATGAAGATGTCAGATTGGAGCCGGGAGATATTCTGCTACTTTATACTGATGGCATAACCGAAGCCATCAATCAGCAAGGCATATTCTGGGGTGAAGATAGATTGGCAGATATTATCCGCCAGAATGCGAATTCATCGGCTGAACAGTTGATTCAAAAAATCCTGCAGGCTCTGAAGGATCATACGAACGGAAGTCCACTGGCAGATGATGTCACGTTGATGATATCCAGAGTTAGATAGCAAAAATTGCATTGTCAAATCCGCCTACTCTCGTTATAATGTCAATCCTTCGGGCGGGTAGCTCAGTTGGTTAGAGCACTGCTTTGACATAGCAGAGGTCGTAGGTTCGAGCCCTATCTCGCCCACAAAAAAGTCCCTTCTTCGGGACTTTTTGTTTTCTACAGATCCCGCCAAAAGCGATAATTATATTTTTCAAAGCCAAGCCCTTCAAAGAAAATATGAGCCTTTGTATTAAAATTCCAGGAATCCAGCTGGATCTTTGACACGCCTAATTCCCTTGCGGCTTGACACATGTGCTTTTCGGCATATAATACCATTACATAAACGCAATGACCGAGACGAGTAAGTGGTCAAGCCCCTAACAGGGAGAAGAGATCAATGATTGAGAGTCTCTTCAAGGGAACATCACTGAAAACCCCTCGTGAGCGTGAAGCAGAAAGCTTTCAGCGATAAGCTGTCAGCAAGTAAGTTGAACGGATGGCTCCGTTAGAGGCTTAAGAGATACTCTCGTTGGAGGGTAATCCGGGTGGAACCGCGTGAAGTAAATTCTCGCCCCGTATTCGGGCGAGTTTTGTTTTAAACACAACGGACACAGAGTACACAAAGATTTTTCCTTCGTGAACTTGGTGCACTTCGTGTTGAGAAAAAGGAGGTCGCTATGACTACAGATGACACAACCATCACTCATCAGCGACTCGGAGGTCGTTGCTAACCGCTTCTCCGAGTTCGCGAAATAATTTTGAAGCGGTAGCAACTGGAAGTCAAGAAAGGAAGCGAAAATGTCACAACAAGTTCAGGAAAAATACGAAGAGTCCCAACTCTATAAGATCCGTCACTCGGCGGCGCATATTATGGCACAGGCTGTGTTGGAGATGTTCCCCGATGGGAAAATTTCGATTGGTCCGCCTATCGAGAATGGTTTCTATTACGATTTCGATCTGCCGCGCAATCTCACGCCCGAAGATTTGCAGCAAATTGAAAAACGCATGAGGCAGATCATACAGAGTAAACATGAGTTCCAGAAAAAGGTTGTCTCTGCAGAGGAAGCGCGCGAGATTTTCAAAGACCAGCCTTACAAGCTCGAGTTGATCGATGGACTCGAAAAAGGCGGCTTCGATGAATATGGCAATCCATTAAAGGAAAAACCTGAGATTTCGATCTATCAACAAGATACATTCGTTGATCTTTGCCGCGGGCCGCACGTTCAAAGCACGAAAGAAGTAAAACAGGATGCGTTCAAGTTGATGTCCATTGCAGGCGCCTATTGGCGCGGCGATGAGAACAACAAAATGCTTCAGCGCATCTATGGCACAGCCTGGGAAAATGCCCAGCAGTTAAAGGAACATCTCTGGCAATTGGAAGAAGCCAAGAAGCGCGATCATCGCAAACTCGGCAAGGAACTGGAAATCTTCATCTTTGACGATGAAGTCGGACCTGGCTTGCCATTATGGCTGCCAAATGGCGGCATCCTGATCGAAGAATTGGAAAAACTCGCCAAAGAAATGGAAGACAAGGCAGGCTACTTGCGAGTCCGCACGCCCAACCTGACAAAGGAGGATCTATTCCTGCGTTCAGGTCACTTGCCCTATTATGCTGAATCTATGTATCCGCCGATGGAACTCGAAGGCGTGAAGTATTACGTCAAGCCGATGAACTGCCCAATGCATCATAAGATATTCGGCTCAAAGCCGCGTTCTTATCGCGACTTGCCGATTCGCCTTGCAGAATATGGAACGTGCTACCGTTACGAAAAATCAGGCGAGTTGTTTGGCCTGATGCGCGTCCGCTCGATGCAGATGAACGATGCGCATATCTACGTCTCGGAAGATCAGTTTGAACAGGAATTCTTGGCCGTCGTAGATCTTTACCGTAAATATTTTGATCTGTTCAGCATTGAGAAATACATGATGCGTCTGTCGCTGCACGGCAAAGCTGGCCTCGGTAAAAAATATGTCGACAATGAGCGCCTTTGGCTAAAGACGGAAGAGATGGTACGCCGCGCCATGACGAATGGCAATGTACCCTATGTTGAAGCAGAAGATGAAGCGGCGTTCTATGGACCCAAAATCGATGTACAGATTTGGAGCGCCATCGGAAAAGAATTTTCACTCATGACGAATCAAGTGGATTTTGCGGTTCCAGAACGCTTCGATTTAAAGTTCACGAACAAGGAAGGCATTGAGGAAGTACCACTCTGTATCCACCGCGCGCCTCTCAGCACGCATGAGCGTATGGTTGGCTTCCTGCTTGAGCATTACGCGGGCAGTTTCCCCGTTTGGCTGTCGCCGGAGCAGGCACGTGTCATCCCAATCACGGATGGGCAAAATGAGTATGCTGAAAAGATCGCGGCCCAACTACGCGAGCATGGCATCCGTGTCCAGGCGGATCTGAGCGCGCAACGCATGAATGCCAAGATCAGACAGGCACAATTAATGAAAGTGCCATACATGCTCGTAGTGGGCGATAATGAAATGAAGGCAGAGCAGGTCTCACTGCGTGTGCGCGATGGAAGTCAGCAGAATAATATTCCGCTGGGTGAGTTTATGGCGCGAGCTAAGGATAGGATTGCCAGAAGGGCTAAAGAGTTGTAAAATAGCCTTAGACCGTGGGCGACGGAGGATTTGATCGTTCACGGTCTATTTTATTGACGATTCCCCGCCGCGCATGGTATTATTCGTTCACTACCGCTTGTCTGATAACTTAACAGGCTTTTTGGAATAATTTACAAACTGAATGTAAATTTCAGGTTTAGTTACAGGCGATATTTTGCAAAAACCAGCCGAGGGCTGGTCAACTGTTTTGAAATAGGAGAAACTTATCAGCGCTACAGATTTTCGTGTAAATGAAGGAATTCGAGTTCCCGAGGTCCGTTTGATCGGGCCCAACGGCGAGAACATTGGGGTTGTTCCCATGAAGCAGGCTATGCAGATCGCCCGCGACGCCGAAATGGATGTTGTGGAAGTTTCACCAAACGCCACTCCCCCTGTTTGCCGCGTGATGGATTTTGGCAAATTCATTTATGAACGCGCCAAGAAGGAACGTGAAGCGAAGCGAGCGCAGACGAAGATTGAAGTGAAAGAGATCCGTCTGCGACCAAAGACAAATGAAGCGCACCGTGGTTTCAAAGTGGATGATGCCCGGCGCTGGTTGCTGCAAGGAAACAAGGTACGTGTGACGATCAAGTTCCGTGGCCGCGAAATGGATTATCCCGAGATCGCGCTGGAAGATCTGAAAGAGATCGCCGAGGCACTTGCAGATGTAAGCACCGTAGAACAGGCTCCACAAATGGAGGGCCGCACAATGCTTGTGGTGTTGGCTCCAAACAAAAGCCTCGTAAAAAAGAAGGAAAAGAGCGAACAGCCTCAGGTCCAGAAAGAAGCGGAAGCCCCACAGTAAACGGCTCACCCACTGGGCGCCTCGCAGGGTCGTTGGTACAGCAAGCCCCAAAGATATTGAAAGTCCGCGGGCAGAGATTTGCCCGCGGTTTTAATTTTATTGAATAAATTACTAAACCCCATGAAGTAGTCATGGTTTAGAACCAACGCAGCACTGCGTATTTTGTTTGAAAGGAGAAATCAGCAATGCCTCGTAAAGCAAAAGCTGGCAAAACCAAACTGAAGACCCATAAGGCAACCTCTAAGCGTTTCCGCCTGACGGGATCCGGTAAAGTGATGCGCACAAAAGGCGGCAAGAGCCATTTGCGCCGACGCACGTCAAAGCGCACAAAGGCCCAGTTGTCTGAAATGCATGAAGTGAAGGGCAGCGGGATCATCAAGCGCGTCAAACGACTTGCGCCCAACATGAAATAAGGCCATCGCGCCCCATATCGTATCCAATTTTTATTTGCGGCTTTCGGGTGTACACAACTGGCAACTGCTCACAGCATGCCGACGCCCGCGGGTTGCAGGAGATAAAGAATGACTCGTGTTAAGGGAGGCCCGCAAGGGCATTTACGTCACAAGAAAATTTTGAAGATCACAAAGGGACAGCGCGGCGCAAAGAACCGCCTGTTCAAGCGTGCGAATGAGGCCATGCTCAAGAGCCTCTGGTACGCAACGCGTGATCGCCGCGTCCGTAAGCGCGATCTGCGCAAGTTATGGATCGCCCGCATAAACGCCGCGGCCCGCCTGAATGGAACCACCTACAGCAAGCTGGTGGCAGCGCTCAAGAAGGCAAACATCGAGCTCAACCGTAAGATGTTATCTGATATCGCAATCCGTGAGCCACATGCATTCGCCGCGGTCGTTGCACTAACGAAATAAATAATTTGTTAATCGGTAGGGGCGCAACATGTTGCGCCCCTACAATTATTTAACGAGGGTAAAATAACATTTGTAATCGTTACAACCAATCAATGAGTCAATCACATCCTGATGATTCCAGAAAGCGTGAAAACATGCAGTACATGGAATTGGAAGTTTATTCCCAATCGATCAATCGGGGTATTATTAAAATGCCAAGCCAAAACTTTCCGGGTCTGCTCCTGCAGGGCGAGATGCTATCCACCTTGCTCCGTCTTGCCAGATCAACGTATGAAAAAACGCAACAAACCTCCGACACAGAATTGATCGAGGCTGCGCGCGAGCTGAGAGACAACCTTCAACAATTAGTGTCTCATTATGAAGCAACGCTCACCAAACATAATATTCCCCTCCCCTATTCCACCATTCCTGCAACACCCAGTGAAACATAAAGACGATCTTATTCATAAGCATGGCCTTCTTATGAACACACTTCTTGCTGAAAGAAAACTTCCATCCAATCAAATCATCCAGATCGTCCAAGGTGACATCACAACAGAAGAAATGGATGCCATTGTCAATGCAGCCAATGAACATTTGCAGCATGGAGGCGGAGTGGCGTGGGCGATCTCGAAAAAAGGCGGACCAGCCATCCAAAAGGAATCGGATGAATGGATTCGACAACACGGACATGTCTCTCACTCGCATCCCGCCTGGACTTCGGGCGGGCTTCTGCCTGCGAAATACGTAATCCACACTGTGGGACCCGTGTGGGGCGATGGTGATGAAGATAATAAACTCGCCAATGCAGTGACAGGTTCCTTGCGCGTCGCGGACGAACTCAAATTAACTTCCATCGCCATGCCCGGCATCTCGACAGGCATTTTCGGTTTTCCGAAAGAGCGCGCTGCAAAAATCATCTTTTCTGCGATTGAGAAGTATTTTGCAGAGAATCCATCATCAGGATTGAAGCTCGTCAAACTGATATTGTTTGATGAAGCAACAGTGAATGTATTTATCAATCAATGGAAAATGGATCATGGTTAATGGAAGGCCAACTTCAGACTGGATCTATTAACCATCATCCATGATCACTTCATCTCAAAATTCCAAGATTAAACTCGTCCGCGCTCTGCTGGGACGCGCCAAAGAACGCCGCGAATCGAGCGCGTTTGTTATTGAAGGGGTAAGGCTTGTTGAGGAAGCGATAAATAGTAATTGGGGATTTCAATTTGCACTTTATGACGAGTCATTGAACGAAAAAGGAAAGTCACTGGTCGAAGGTCTAAAGTCAGGCGGTGTTGATGCGGAGATGATTTCGGACAGCTTAATGAACTCGTTAAGTGAAACCGAAACACCACAAGGCATTCTCGCAGTCATCGAACTCACCCAATTACCAATTACTAATCACCCAAATTTCATTCTCATGCCGGACCAAATCCGCGACCCGGGTAATCTCGGCACTCTACTAAGAACCGCCGCCGCGGCAGGAGTTCAGGCTGTCTTATTGCCTCCTGAAACAACGGATGCCTTTGCGCCGAAGATCCTTCGTTCCGGCATGGGCGCACATTTCCGATTGCCAATCCATGCGATGACGTGGGATAAAATCCGCGAACAGGTAAAAGATTTGCAAGTCTATCTGGCAGATATGGATGGAAAACCTTGCTGGGAAATTGACCTTCGTCAACCACTGGCATTGATCATCGGTGGCGAAGCAGAAGGCGCAAGCGATGAAGCGCGAAAATTGGCAACGCAGAAAATATCAATCCCGATGGCCGAAAATGTTGAATCGCTCAATGCGGGTGTAGCAGGGTCGGTGCTGATGTTTGAAGTAGTAAGGCAACGTTTGAACATGTAAACGTTTCAACGGGCCCTTTATCTTTAACAATAGAAGTGGTTTTCATGAGCAATTTAGAAGGAGAACAAACAATGCCCACGACACTTGAAGCTGTACGACCCATAGAACTAGCTGAGATAGAAGAAGCACGCGAGCGCATCGCGGGGACTATCGTGCGAACGCCGCTGGTCCGCCTGGAATTAGGACCTGAATACCCGGAAATTCGGCTCAAGCTTGAGAACCTGCAGCCAATCAATGCCTATAAACTCCGCGGAGCAGCCAATGCCGTGGCAATGCTGTCAGAGCCTGAACGAGCACGCGGTGTGTGGACAATCAGCGCGGGAAATGCCGGTCAAGGCGTCGCCTACGCGGCGAGGAAAGCCGGCGTGCCATGCTCGGTTGTTGCAATTGAGACAGCACCGCTTTCGAAACTCGAACGAATGAAAGCACTCGGTGCAAAACTCATTTTGGTGTCTTATGATGAGGCGTGGAAGGCTCTCGAAGCGCGTTCGTTCCCTGGACTGGAAGGAACGTTTGTGCATCCATTCGACGATCACAATTTCATCGCTGGTCACGCGACCATGGGTTTGGAGATTCTTGAAGATGCGCCTGATACGGTCGCAGTTATTGCTGGGATAGGCGGCGGTGGGTTAATCACGGGAATCGGCAGCGCCATCAAGGCGCTAAGACCAGAAGTCCAGATCTGGGGCGCCGAACCTGAAACTGCTGCTCCCGCGGCGCTCTCGTTCTCTATGGGATCTCCGCAAGTGTTCCATGAATGGACGGCTTCGTTCGTCGACGGTGCTGGCGGAAAAAGCGTTTTCCCGCGCATGTGGCAAAGAATGAAATCAGTGGTGGACGGTTACATCGTGGTCAGCCTAGAGGAGACGAAGAGAGCAATGCGGCTCATGGCAGAAATGACACGTATCATCTCGGAAGGCGCGGGAGCTCTGCCACTCGCAGCCGCCCTGACAGGGAAAGCTGGCCAAGGACCGATCGTTGCCATCGTCTCCGGTGGTAACATCGATCTGAAGAAATTCTCTGAACTTATTGAATCGGCAGGAAGTTCCACATAAGAAGTGTGGATAGATGATGAAAGAGGTAAGAAGAGAGATACTCATCTTTCTTCTTACCTCTTTCGTTCGGTCTCTTGTCATCGATCTGCCGTCATCTCTTCGGAACTACTCAACCACTGAAACAACCCAACTATTAAACTCTCAACCTCCACATCGTAAACGGTTCATCGAAACCCTTCAACTCTCCAGTAAAGCGATTCAACGCGCTGGGTTTTATATTTTGCGCGATAAATTCTCGTATTTCGGGGTCTTCGTAAAATGCCTCCGAGAAAATCAACTCACCTCCCTGTGAAAAGCCGGGCAGACGCGCGGTGATATTGACAGTGGAACCAAAATAATCCAGGCGATCATTTAAATTCACAACGATGCACGGGCCTTTGTGCAAACCGACTTTGAGCCATAACATGGGTTCGCCGCGTTCTGCAATAATTGTTTGCGCTTTCCATACAGAGCGCAACGCGTCGATGGGATGACGGAAAGTCGCCATCACGGCATCGCCCATGGTCTTGACAATCGCGCCACCCTCCTCTGCAATGGATTTCTCCAGTATTTCGAAATGTTCGCGTACCCGTCCAAATGCGGAGGCATCACCGATCTTGCGATACAGGCGGGTTGAGTCGCGCAAGTCTGTGAACATCAACGTGACGGAGCCAATCGAAATCTCCTCGCCGGGTCTCACTACTTCAGTGGCGAAAAGATCGCNAAAGACTTGCAAGGCTGTTACATCCGCTGCTGTGGAGGCCTGGTCGCTCCAGGCTGTGCGCTCAAGCTGAAAGGTTTGATCCGCGTCGGTTGCATTGATCAGGTTGAGGGTCGCGAGAAGCGAGACGCGTTGTTCCTCGGCGGGCCATCCATATTGAGTCACGCGTAGATCCGTTTGCGGCGAGCCGCCTGCATCCACAAATAAGGAGGCTGAACCTGCCACGTTGGAGGCACGCAAAGTATAACGCCCAGACTCAAGTTGTATCGGTACGGGCAATGAGCGCAATGAAGCCAAAGTTTGTACCAGCACCACATGCGGCTGTAGCTGCGGGCTTCCCACGCAAAATGCCGCGTCGAACTCAACAGGCCGCACAGACGGATTGGGCTTGAAGACAACTTCGATATTGTGATCAAAGTTCACAGTGAAATCGATCTGACAGGTATTGCAATGGGAGTGTCCGCGCACTTCGCCAAGATTGGTATGGCCCTCGGTGGTGCCGCGGCAGGATGGACAAAGCAGATCCCACGACATATCGAATATTCCCGCCCGCGTTGCACGTAGGAACATCTCGAGCACTGCACGGCGATTCTCATTCCAATGATCAGCGAGTGCATAGGGTCGAATGCGCTGAAGGGATAATTCGTCGGCCTCATTAAGAAAAGCTTCGAGACGCGCAATCAGGGTCGGATCTGTGCCCTGCTGGATTAACGCTTCACTCAGCGCCCTGAAGCGGGCGCGGCCTCTCGAGCTGAGTCCACGTTGATTCCCGATCTTGATTAATGACTCACCCTCACCTTTATCGTTATCCGTTATACGTTCATACAAACGGAAGGCTCTCTCAAAACGTCTCTTGGCGATGACGCCGATTGCAAAGGGTATGCCAAGCTGGGCAAGAATGTTATTCGTCTTGATCCATGTCTGATATTTGACGCGCGTTCCACCCCCGGCCAGCGGATCAAAATTCGCCTGCACACGCATCTCGTCAACTGGCCCTTTGCTATAAGTTCGCAAAACCCCAAACGAATATGGATATATCCACTCGAAAGGTTCTTCCTCCCATTCCACCTTGATGATCGGGAGCTTCATGCGCAGATGCTTGGTGCCTTTCACGTTATCGAGCATCTCAATTTCTGGCTGACCCGTATCGCGGTTAAAGCGGTTCGTATCTGCCGCGAAGGGCCAGATCGCTTCGGGTGAGGATCGCAGGTCCCATTGCCAGGAGAAGTAGAATTCGCGGGTCATGGTGGATAGACGAGGAAGTTGGGGATGATTCTACTCACAAAAAA
>JGI24806J26614_1000845_pt1 | contig 10397 bp, 5 predicted proteins | sample Kansoi200umMDA_FD_26614 | JGI IMG/M metagenome (IMG submission 26614) | reverse complement strand
CTTTAACGCAGATCCTGCATATGCAACAACCGGACGTTTAAATTTAAAATTAGCTGACCTTGCTACAGTAAATTTTTCCGGAAAATATACCACTGCTGGCTGGGGATCTCTTGATCAAAAAGTCTCTCAACGCGACCGATTCAATACCGGAGAATGGGGTGTTTCATCTAACATCACACTTGATAAGTTTATTCCTGAAAAACTTGGATTAAAGGTTCCTATGTTTGTTAGTTACGATGAAAGAATTGTAGCTCCAAAATATGATCCACTTGACCCGGATGTTCTTTTGAAAAATTCTTTAGACACCAAGTCTGAAGATGAAAGGGATGAATATAAAAAGTTTACAATAGATAAAACCACCCGACAAAGCATCAACTTTACCAATGTGCAAAAGGTAAAAACCAAGCCTGATGCAAAAGCTCATATTTATGATATAGAAAACTTTGCCTTTACTACCGCATATAGTGAAACAAAGAGGTCCAACATAAACATTAAGGAATACAACCAAAAGTATTACAATGGCCAGGTAACATGGGGACATACATTTAAAGCTGTCAGCTTTGAGCCATTCAAAAAAACTGAAGCATTAAAATCGAAGTATTTAAAATTACTTAAAGAGGTCAATATATCTCCTACCCCTAGCAAACTTACATTTAGAAGTTCGCTAGACCGAAAGATAACCAAAACTCAATATTACGAAGGCAGTCCTTTAGAAGGGTTCTTACAGCAACCTTTCTATGAAAAGCAATTTACGTTTACCAGAAACTATGGCTTAAACTGGAATCTTACCAAGAGCATAGCAATTGACTATACTGCCAATGCATTTGCTATTATTGATGAGCCTAATCGTGATCCAAATATAGATCAGGAACAATACAGAGACAGTTTGCTTGCCAACTTATTAAGATTGGGTAGGCTTAAAAACTTTGATCAGAATATTGGAGCAACGTATAAATTACCTTTGGATAAATTCCCCTTGACAGATTGGATAAATGCCGATGCGAAGTATACTGCAGGTTCTATGTGGAGTTCTGGCGCATTAGGGATAAGAGATACGATGGGTAACGTACTTCAAAACAACCAGACATCTGGAATAACAGGTAAAATAAATCTTGATAAAGTTTACAACAAGGTTAAGTTCCTTAAAAAGATCAACACACCTCAGCCACCTAAAAAACCGACTGAAAAAGACACATCCAAAACGCTTCCTAAAAGAGAGCTTAAAGGATTGAAGGCAGGTGCTAGAGTGTTGATGAGTTTGAAATCTATCAACTTTACATACGACATAACAAGAGCCACCGCATTGCCCGGATTCTTGCCTATACCAAAATATCTCGGTATGTCAGGAGAGAGTAATTCAACTGAAATGCTTCCCTTCCTATTTGGAAGTCAGGATCCAAGTATACGCCAGACCGCATCCAGCAATGGATGGATTTCAGGCAGTCGTTTGCAGAACTCTCCTTTCACTCAATCCAGGATGATTAACTTTGCTGCACAGACGCAACTGGAACCGGTAAAAGATTTTAAGATCCAGCTGAATGTGATGAGAAAAAAATCTACGAACTATCAGGAGATATATAGAATAGATACTACGGGCTCAAGATTCGTATCTGAAAGCCCTACCAGAAATGGTACCGTCACCATGACGATGATAAGTTTTGGTTCTGCTTTCAGAGGAAAAACAAGAGGTTCCGGAGACCCTAACTCATCCGTTACGTTTGATGAATTTGATAATTACAGACAAATAATCAGAGATAGAATGTCGAATCCTAGCATATACGATTCCAACTCTCAGGATATTTTGATTCCTGCATTTATTGCTGCTTATTCCAGAAAAGATCCTAAGAAGGTAAGCTTGAACCCTTATCCGAAAATACCATTACCAAACTGGAAGATTGATTTTTCGGGTCTTACAAAAATTAAGTCTATTCGCGATAAATTCCCTTCTCTGGTTTTAAGTCATGGATATACTTCAACATATACATTAGGAAACTACAGTTCTTCTTTGCGTTATGGCAGTGATACAATTAATCCATACAACGATATAAACAACAGTCCGTTCCCAAGTATTATAAATGAAACGGGTGCTCTCGTACCGGTTTATGTTATTGACCAGGTGACAATCACAGAAGCATTCAATCCATTATTCGGATTAAACTTTAGGACTAAAGGAAAAATTACAGGAAGGATTGAATTCAAAAGAGCAAGGATCTTAACCTTAAACATGTCCAACTCTCAAATTCAGGAGACGCGTAGCAATGATTTAGTATTGGGATTCGGACTTATAAAATCCGGTGTAAAAATTCCTTTCTTCAAAATGCCACCGTTGAAAAATGAATTGAATTCTAAAATTGACATTGTGATCAGTGACAGAAAAACTATTCAACGTAAATTTGAACAAAGTGCTGTAGTAACATCAGGCAACTTGAACATTCAGATAAGACCTAACTTTACTTATGCCATAAGTCAGCGATTGAATGTGATGGTGTATTTAGAAAGAATTATTAATTCTCCAAAAATATCCAGTTCGTTTAAAACCTCTTCTACCAGGTTTGGAGTACAACTTAGATTTACTTTATCATAATCCTAGACCATTTTAACTTTAAAAGCCAATCTTACTTCATCAAAAAAGGGGGATAAAACTCAGATAATGTTTCCCCTTTAAAAAAAAGAATGTATTTTTGTAATATAGTTAAAATTCAAACCATTAAACTTTAACATCTTCTCATTATGAATTTCCCTAAAGAATTAAAATATACCCAAGAGCACGAGTGGATTAAAATTGAAGGCGACATCGCAACTGTCGGAATAACTGATTTTGCTCAAAAGGAACTGGGAGATATCGTTTTTATAGAGGCGGATACCGTAGGTCAAACAGTAACTAAAGGTGATATTTTTGGTACAGTAGAAGCTGTAAAAACTGTATCAGATCTTTTTATGCCTGTTACAGGAGAAATTATAGAATTAAATAGTGACATAGAAAGTCAGCCTGAATTGATAAATTCTGATCCATATGGAAAAGGCTGGATCATTAAAATGAAAATTAAAAACACTTCTGAAACTGCTGAACTGTTAAGCGCTGAAGCTTATGAGAAGCTGATCGGAAAATAGTTTATAAAAAATTATATTTATTATTAAAAGGCACAAGGATCGAACATCTTTGTGCCTTTCTAGCTTTAGGCAACTTATGAAAAAAATCCTGATTCTTTCTTCCATCCTTTTAATCTGCACCTCTACAGTTTTTTCTCAAAACATGGAGCGTGTTAAACGTAACATAGATACGCTGGCTGCACCAGGTATGCATGGAAGAGGTTATGCAAAAGGAGGCGACAAAATCGCTGCTACCTTTATTCAAGACAGGTTTAAAGAATTCAACCTGCAACCTTTAAAAAAATCTGACTCGCTAAATCCCTTTTATCAATACTTTAATTTTGATGTTAATATTTTCGAATCAGCGAATCTTAGTTTAGACCAAAAGAAATTGGAGTTTGGCAAAGACTATCTGATACATCCTGCTTCTGGCCCTGGCAAAGGCTGTGCGAAAACTTTTTTTCTTGACACTCTTATTTTTACCAGCGAAGCTTATCATAAAAAATTCTTAAAAAAATCTCTAGCAGGTAAAGCATTTATCTTTTCATCGGCTTACACCAAAAAAGTTTTCTCTCTTCCTAAAAGTATATTAGCAAAAATTTTTGAAGCTTCGTGTCTTATAGAAATAGTAGACACCAAATTAACTTTTTCCATTTCCAGCTTCCAGTATCCTATCCCTTATTACCAATTGAAAAAAGAATCCTGTCATGTAAAGATTATCCGGAAAATTAATTTTGAAGCTATTGCAAAGGTTGAAAAGTACAAATCACAAAATGTGATTGGATATATAAAAGGTAAGTCAAAACCAGATTCGTTCATTGTTGTCTCTGCACATTATGATCATTTAGGAAGAGTAGGCAATGCCTATTTTCCCGGAGCCAATGATAACTCAAGCGGTATATCTATGATGTTAGAGCTTGCGGATTTTTACAGTCAAAAAGAAAATCAACCTGAATACTCGATAGTTTTTATGGCCTTCAGTGCGGAAGAGGCTGGACTTATCGGATCACACTTTTATGTAAACAATCCTTTATTTCCTTTATCAAAAATTAAATTTCTTATTAACCTTGATTTACTTGGCACCGGCGACGATGGGGTTATGGTAGTGAACGCCACTAAGTTTCCTCAGCAATTTAAAATTTTATCGCAGGTGAATGAAGAGTCAAAACTTTTACCCGCCGTAAAACAAAGAGGTCCCGCTGCAAATTCAGACCATTATTATTTTACAGAAAAAGGGGTGCCAGCATTTTTTATCTACACTTTAGGTGGCATAGCAGCGTATCACGATATCTATGATAAAGCAGAGACCTTGCCTCTTACAAAATTCAAAGAAGTGTTTTCTCTATTAACAGGATTCATCGCTAAGTTTTAATTGTAGCAATTCCATTAAAAAAAGAAACCCTTAAATCTTTCGATATAAGGGTTTCTTTTTTGTAGCGAATAATTCTATAATATATTAAGCGACTGCTCTTTTATCTTTTCAAGTTCTTCTTTCATTTCCACAACAAATCGTTGAATAGATGCATCGTTAGCTTTTGATCCGATAGTGTTGATCTCTCTTCCTATTTCCTGAGCTATGAATCCTAATTTTTTACCGTTAGCATCCTGACTTTTCATGGTTTCTAAAAAGTATTGCAAGTGGCTTTTTAACCGAACTTTCTCTTCGCTGATGTCTAATTTTTCTATGTAGTAAATTAACTCTTGCTCAAATCTATTGTTGTCAACTTGGTCAGCAAGGTTATATTCGGCTAAGTGATTTTGAATTTTTTCTCGTACGTTTTTTACTCTTTGTGGATCAGCCTGATCTACACTTTTTAGAAGACTATCAATTTTAAGAATATAACCTTCTAATTTTCCTTCCAACACTTTTCCTTCATTCGCTCTAAACTCTTCACATTTTTTTATAGCTTCCTGAACGACTTTAAATGTCATCTCCCATTCCTTCACACTATCTTCATTTTCAACATCGCCATTCATTGCCTTAGGCATAGTAAGTGCTATTTTAAAAAGATCGGTATCCGGTGCCCCTACCAGGTCTGCAGTTTCTTTTAAATCTTTATAGTACTGCGCTACCAATTCTTTATTAACAGCTACAGTGGCTTTAACAACCCCTTTGTGTTCAAGCTCAACAAAAAGACCTATTTTCCCTCTTTCAAGGATATTACCTACAATATTTCTTATTTCCAGCTCTTTATCAGCAAATTCCCTTGGGAGCTTGAGATTAAAATCTTGAAATTTTGAATTTAGTGATTTAATTTCCGCAGAAATGGAGATGGTTTCGGTTTCCAGACTTGAAAGTCCGTATCCCGTCATTGATTTAAGCATTTTTAAGGGGTTATAAGTTGAAAGTTAAAATTTATAAGTCAAAGACCCAATTCTTTAACCGAGGTTTTTTGTGTTCTGAAAAGGCCTATTTATAACAAACTTACAATCAACTATTTAAATTCCATGTCTTTTCTAAACTAAACCTAAATCCACTGATATTTAAAATTCTTTCCTAAAAGAAAATTTTCTGCTTAAGAAATTGTTTAAGAATAGTGTATTTGCTTTACCCAAAGGTTATCTTTGTATCCTGAAGCATCCCTAGGACATGCTTATTATTTAAATCTTTCTAGAAATATGAAATTCGGAGTTATTGTTTTCCCTGGTTCCAATTGTGATGAAGACTTGGTTTATGTTTTACAACATACCATGAAACAAGAAGTAGTTAAGTTGTGGCATAAAGATCATGATCTTAAAGGCTGTGATTTTATATTTTTACCAGGCGGTTTTTCTTATGGTGATTATCTTAGATCCGGCGCAATAGCGCGCTTCTCTCCTATTATGGAAAGCGTAATGAACCATGCCGAGAAAGGCGGTTTTGTAATGGGCATTTGCAATGGATTTCAAATTCTTACCGAATCTCATTTATTACCTGGGGCTTTAATTAGAAATACTAATCAGAAATTTACTTGCAAGAATACTTTCATAAAGCCTGAAAATACCAACACACTCATCACTTCAAAATTGGATATTAACAAAGCCTATAAAATTCCAGTAGCTCATGGTGAAGGAAGATATTTTGCTGATGAAAAAACATTAAAAGAATTAAAGGACAACGGTCAGATTTTATTTACCTATTGCAACGACGAAGGAAATTGCGATACGGGATCTAACCCTAATGGATCTTTGGAAAACATAGCAGGTATCTGCAATAAAAATAAAAATGTTTTCGGAATGATGCCTCACCCTGAAAGAGCTGCAGATCCTGCATTGTCTAATACAGATGGGAAAGCATTGTTTGACTCAATATTATCTTTGATAGAAGCATAAAAAATTTAGACTTATAAAATTAAAAAGCTCCGTATTATGTACGGAGCTTTTTTGTTTATGCATCTTTATACAAAACATTATTTTAGCATCTCATCCAACCCATCTACAATATCAAAAACCATCGCGAAATGCATTCCTGCCTTACCAGCATTTTTTTCTCCTAGTCTCACTACTACTGCATTTTTATCAGGCACCACTACGATTAACTGACCTAATATTCCTCTGGCATAAAAAAAACTTTTGCCTTTATAATTTGGAACAGTCCACCATTGAAATCCATAAAAGTCAGAAGGTTTGCCTTCATACATCAGACCATGCGGAGTGATTGACTTTTTTACATATGAGGAATCAATTAGTTGATTTCCTTTCCAACTACCTTTATGTAAATAAAGATTTCCAAACCTTGCAAAGTCACGAGCATTACTATTTATACAGCAATAGGCTTTCTCAGATCCATTCTCATGGTCTACGCTCCACAGTGCATCTTGCTCTGCTCCCATTGGAGCCCATAACTTTTCATGAGCATATTGACTTAAACTTTTACCAGTTGCTGCTTGCAATACAAGTCCCAAAATTTGTGTGTCACCACTTTTATAAGAAAAGGTTACTCCTGGTTTTTCTGTAGCCTTTAACCTACCGATTGCTTTTTTCAAATCTGTTCCATAGTATGCCTCCGTAGTAACGGACAATGGATTTGCATAACTTTCATTCCAATCAAGTCCGGAACTCATCATTAAGAGATGCTTAATTGTAATTTTCTTTTTCTCACTTTCATTAAAGTCGGCAAGAAAATCACCCACCGGTTGATCCAAACTTTTAATTTTACCTTCTTGAATTGCTATGCCTATCAAAGCACTCACTACACTTTTTGCAGAGGAAAAAGAATTGGATAATGAATTCTCGTTATAGTTATTCCAATATTGCTCATGTACCAGCGAATCATTTTTTAGAATTAGAAAAGCAACAGACTCGTGTTGCTCAAGAGTTGACTGCAATTTTGAAGGGACACTTACCTGGTTATAGTTATTTGCTAATGGCCAAGGTTGCGGTGTGATACTTTTTTTAATAATTCTATTATCAAAAACTTTATAATCATCTACATTCGCAAAATTATAATAGAGAGCTTTGTAAAAGAAAGTCTTCCCTGAAATTAGTATCCAGGCATTAAAACCTATTAAACAAATAAGAAGAACCCATAAGCTTTTTCTAAAAATTTTATTTTTGGCCATATTAATTGATAATAAAGAAAATCATCCTTACTGTAAAATCTATCTTATATATTAAAAATCATACCCGAAAGTAAGGTAGAACTTTCGACCTTGTACAATTTTATCCTGCATTCCATATGCCATATCAAACTTTACATAGTAACCCAAAAACATGGTTCTTACACCTACTCCATAGCCTACTAAGAAAGGATTTTTGTAATTAATTACCTTTGCTGTAAAAGGACTACTTCCTCCTCCTATAAATGTAGTGTTAGAGCTGTTATCCTGATTAAATGGATTATTACCTGCCCAGGAAGAACCAATGTCTGTAAATGCATTAAACTGAAGATTTTTTAAGAAATTAGAATTGATAACTCCTTTATACAAGTACTTCACTATAGGTATTCGCAATTCAGCGTTAAACAAAACATACTTAGGTCCAAACTGAGTATTATAATTAAAGCCACGCATATTGGTTACATAATCCACAAATAGCAAATCAGAGTTATCTGTAAATGTGTTTAACACCAATGGATTGCCAGCTCCATCATAATTGGTAGAATTAAACAACCAATTATCCATGCCACCTAACAAGAAGCTTTTCTTAGACTTTCCAATAAACTGACCATACGATAAGCGAGTAGCTAATACAATTTCTCTATGAATAGGTTGATACCTTCTTAAATCAATTACTAGCTTGCCGAAATTTTTCGAATTGTCACTCAAATGAAAATTATTTTCAATTCCTACTCTACATCTGGTTCCTTCTATCATGTTCATTCCTGTCACCAATGTATTGTCATAAACATACTCTCCTTTTAATCCAGTATAAGTTTGCGTTCCGTCCTTTAATGCGAAGACTGTAGGATTAGGACTTAGGTTGGTATATCTGGTTCCCATAATGTAAGGCGTAACACTTACCCTGCTTCTTACACTAAACGGATACGATGCTGTAATTGCTAATTTATTAAGAGTATATCGTTGAGCCTCTGTCTCTCCGATAGCAAAAATTGTTGTTCTATCAAATCTCGCTTTATAATCAATTCTTTTTTTCAAATACTGGTATTCACCAAACACATTGCTACTTTTTAAATCTGTGAGACCAAAAAAGCCTGCATTGATCCTATGATTTCCCATCATGTCCGCCAGGTTTCCTTCCATAAGAACTCCAAGTCCTCGCAGAGGATCAATCATAATGGTGGAGTTTACTCTTTCTACTGCAAAATCATTAAAATATTTTGTTGACCCTTGTATTCCTATTTCCCTTTCTGATGGTTTTGGATTTACAGCAATTACCTTTTTCTCTTGTTCATTTTTCTTAATATCAGACTTAAACTGGAAATCATTGATATCAATTTCTTCTTTAAGAATTGCTTTACTAGTGTCACTAACTATGCTATCCATTGGAGCGAGCACTTTATTATTTCTTGGAAAAAGTTCGTCTATATTTTTTTGAAGAACGGTACTTGCAGGACTATAAGAATTATTTAAATTAAACTCCTGGTAGCGATAAACATATTGCTTGCCTTTATCTACAGAGCTAAACACTAAAGAATTTGATTCTGCATGAAAACTAAAATCTTCCACATCGTGAATAAATTTCGTTACCTGAGTGGTGGATTTTGCACCGATAGAATATTTATAAATATTAAATATTCCCTTTTCATTACTTAAATAAATTATAGTATTGGCATCTACGCTTTGTGGTTTTTTATTCATGCCAAATTCTGTGATTCTTTTTAAAACGACGTTTCCTTTCACAGCAAGTGGGCAAATAAAAATATTATATGAGTTACTAATCTCCCTATACGAGCCTGCCGCTTTGCTTAACGTGTCACTAATTCTATTCGAACTAAAAACAAATGACTTTTTATCCAAAAGAAAAGCCGGATCAATATCATCATACATATCATTGGTAATTTGACGGAATGAATTGCTATTTAATTCATATATAAAGATATCTGACTGTCCATTTTTATCTGCACTTAAAATCATAGTTTGTCCGTCTTTTGAAAAAGAAAATGACAGAACCTGATTAAACTCGGTTATTCGTCTTTTAATATTTTTGCCAGTTTTAACATTGTAGAAGTTAAGCCAAATTTTATTTCTCTTCTTTTCCATAAACGCGAGCACATCTTCTGACTGCCAAGCTGATTGTACTACACGTGGATCGTCTTTTTGACGCAATAATTTTTGGCCGCCTTTATGAATACTGTTCCTCTTTCCAGTTTCAATTGAATGGACATTAATCTTAAATTTGCCATTATAGCTTTTAATATATGATGACATCCTACCATCCGGACTTATTCCAACATTTTTTGACTTAAAACTTCTTCCTCTTTTTTTAGAAATTTTATTTTCTTCATTTGCATATTCGTATTCGCTGGCAATTTCATTCGTCATTTTCGAATAATAGAAGACCCATTCTTTAATAAAAATAGAGTATGGAATCCCTAGAGCACTTTCAATACTGGCTTCTTCCGTACGGACAATTCTAGTAAGATTTAGTATATTGGGTATGTTCTGCTTGCCATATTTTTCTGCAATAAAATTCCAGATAGAATGTCCAGCCAGTATGGCTTCACTACCATTAAGTAAAGATGGTTTTCTGAATTTTTCATTGACAAACATATCTCTTGCATAATTATCCATCTCTCCACTCCAGCCTTCGGAGATATATGCTGCTGCGCCACTTACGTACCAATCGGGTAAAGACATCAGGTAAGAACTTTGAACAATATCTTTTAAGCTTCCGCCATACAACATCAGGTTAATCATCATTTCAGA
>JGI24806J26614_1000844_pt1 | contig 10399 bp, 7 predicted proteins | sample Kansoi200umMDA_FD_26614 | JGI IMG/M metagenome (IMG submission 26614) | reverse complement strand
AAAAAAACGGTATATTTCCTTATCCTGGCTATAGCCAACAAGATCAAAAAATAAACCCAGGCCGATGATTACCCAAAAAATAGGCCGCCTGAACAAAGCCGATGGCCTCGTGGAACCGTGTTCATCTTTGTTCATAAAATCTACCGCAAATACGGGGTTCATTATGAACGCAACGATCAGGGAAGCCGCTAAGGTAAAGATGAGAATTGTTGGAATGTAGATCATGAATTTGCCAATGATACCCGGCCAAAATAATAACGGGACGAAAGGCGCCAGCGTCGTAAGGGTACCCGATAACACAGGTATGAATACCTCCCCCGCAGCCATTTTTGCAGAAATGGCCGGAGTGAGACCGCCGTTGCTTTGAACAAAGATGCGGTGTGTATTTTCAATCACCACGATTGCGTCATCTACAATGATCCCCAGTCCAAACAATAAAGAAAATAACACCATAAAATTGAGGGTCACATTCGCGCCGATGATGATGTTTGCTAACGGGAGAAAGAGGAACGCGACGAACATGCTCAAGGGCACGGACAAGGCAACAAAGAACGCGTTGGTTACACCCATAAAGAACATAAGGATCAGCAGCACAAGCACAAAGCCGATGACAATCGAGTTCACCAGGTCATTGAATGAAGTACGTGTACGACTGCTCTGGTCACCAGTGATCACCACGTTAAGATCTTCCGGAAATTGGGTTGCCTTCATTTCCTCGACCACCCTCTTAACATCATCCGAAGTTTCTATGAGGTTCTCTCCTGCCCGTTTGATAATGTTCAGGGTCACGACGTTTTTGCCATTCAGGCGGGCATAGCTTTCCCTTTCTTTTACCGTGTCTTTGATCTCTGCAATATCTTTCAGGTATATTGATTCTCCGGCGGTATTGCGTATAATAATTTTTTGAATATCAAATGCGGATTTAAACTGGCCCTTCACCTGTAGTGTGCGTTTCATTTTCCCTATCTCGAGCAGGCCTCCGGTTATATCTGTGTTCTCACGGGCAACCGCATTGGCAATATCGTCAAAGGTTACATTGGCGCTTTGCATTTTAAAATTATCAACATTGATCTGGTATTCTCTTTCCGGAGCACCGACAATATCAACACGGTTTATCTCTGACAATTCTTCCAGGCGGTCCTGTATATCATCAGCATATTTCTTCAGCCTGACAAGGTCAAAGTTGCCACTCACATTCACAAACATGATCGGGAATTCGGAAAAACTTACTTCCTGCACATTGGGCTCCTCGGTAAGGTCGGTAGGAAGGTCCTTTTTAGCTTTGTCAACAGCGTCTTTAACTTTTTGCAGAGCCACCTCGGTCTTAACATCCGTATCAAATTCCACAATGATGGCAGAGAAATCCTGGATGGACGTACTTGTAACTTTGTTGATCTTGGCGCCGGTAATGCTTTTTATCTGCTTTTCTATTGGCCGGCTCACGAGATTCTCAATATCCCTTGGCGAATTACCTACATAAATCGATTGTATATAAATTGTGGGAATTACAATATCAGGGAACTGCTCTTTGGGTAAAGTGACAAATTTTTCTATACCCATGATGGATACAATAATAATCAGGAGATAAATGGACGTTTTATTGTTAATCGCCCAACTGGTAGGCTTGAACTCTTTGAATTTACCCCTGATTGTTTCTAATGCACTCATCGTTTCGATTTTAGGAGCAGAAATATATTCCGCTCATTGTGAAATTTATTGCTGGTGCCGATGCTGACGTTCGTTACTTATTTTGCTATTGTAATTAACTGGCCCTCGTATAGACCCTGGAACCCTTCCATTATCAAAACATCCCCTTCGTTCAATCCTGATTTTATCTCGATCTCATCCCCATATAATTCTCCTATTTCCACAGGCCTTTTGCGGGCAATCATTTTTGCGTTTTCTGTAGCCGCAACAAGAACATACTTTCCCTTTTCGTCAGTCTGCAGTGTGCTCACGGGAATAGCTATTGCGCCTGGAGAGGTATAATCCTGGATCTTCATAAGGGCCACCTGGTTTGGTTTAAGGCCAGTACTATTGGGTATCTTACTTTCTATGGTAAAACCCCTTGAGGTAAGCCCGATCGATTGGCCCACAAAAGTGATCGTTGAGTTAAAAGTCCGGTTAACATCCGGGATATTTATGAGGACTGGAGTTCCCCGATGCACACGGGAAAGGTAATTCTCCGGGATATTGGTTACTGCTTTTAAACTGCTTGTATTCACAATCTTGATTTGTGGGGTCCCGTTTAGAAGAACACCCTGGAAAAATTCACCCACCCTCACGTTCACTTCGTCAGCAACGCCACTGACTTCAGCATAAACATTGGAAAACGCAAGCTGTTCCTGCATTGTAGCGAGCTGTCTCTGTGCCAGGTCAACACTGTTTTTCGCTGATATCAACTGTACTTCAGTACCGATGTTTTGATCCCAGAGATTCTTCTGGCGCTGGTAGATGTTTTGTGCATACGCAAGTTGTGTTTTAGCTGTTTCAATATTTTCCCGGATAATAGAATTATCCAGTACCAGGAGCAGCTTCCCTTTCTGCACAAAATCACCTTTCTTAACGTAAATGGCTTTGACAGTTCCACCCGGGCCACGGGGAGCGACATAAGAAATATTTTCTGCATCTATACGACCCTGCAGGTCGATATAGTGAACAAATGTTTTTTTCGCCAGCGGTGCAACTGCAACGAGTTTGGGCTTCTCGGCCTTCACAGAAGATGGGTCCAGCTTTGCAATTTCATCTTGCAGCTTTTGAATTTCAATGTTCAGCCTGCTCACTTCCTCCTGGTCGTGTTTTAATTCCGATTTCTTTTTTGCAAGAACCGCATCCTTTTTCTTTTCGGACGACCCACAGGAAATACCGAGCATCAAAACAAATATGAATATTCCTGTCCTTACTATTCTGTGCATATGTTTGATTTTAGCATTGATTATTATAGTTTCCCTAACGCTGCAGTATACCCGATCTTTGCGATCACCGCGTCGTACAGTGCCTGGAAATAGTTTGATTGCGACTCTTCAAGACTTAATTCCGCCTGCAGGATCTCGAAGCTTGATCCTACCCCGTTTTCAAATTTTATTTTTGTTTTATTGTAAACGCTTTCGGCAAGCACCTGGTTGCGTTCCTGGATGTCTAACCCGACCAAAGCATTTGTAACCTGTATCCTCGCCGAATTCTGTTGCAACAAGATTCCGCGCTGCAGATCTTCAAGACTATTGTTGACTTTTTCAACAGTGAACCTGGCTTGCTGTATTCGGCTAGCCTTCTGGAACCCGTCAAATATGGGGATATTAAGACTCAAACCCACAATAGATGTTTCATACCACTTCTCGCTTCTACTAAAAAAATTGAACTTTTGCCGTTGCGCATTTTGACTGTAACTCCAGAACGCCGAAACAGTAGGCAGATACGAAAGTTTATACCGTTTTACATTGAATTGCATAAGCTGCTTAAACGAGTTCAAGGCATTATATTCCTGCCTGTCTTCAAAGCGGAAGCCGCCATCATCAAGAACGCCGGATTGCAACTTTTCTTTTGACAATGAATCTGTTAAAATAAGTGTGTCATTTGTCGGCACAACCAAAACATATTTGAGTGCTTCAGTGCCAAGCTGTAAAAGATTATTGAGTTGATTGCGGGTTGATAGCAAATTGTTTAGAGTGACCTGGGTTTTGTCAAGGTCCAGTTGCTCTGCAAACCCGTTCTTGTACATTTCGGACTGGTCATGGTATAGTTTTTCAATCCTCTTCACACTTTCATCGAGAAAGGAAATCCTTTTTGAAATGATGAGTACACTATAATAAGAACGGTAAACATTGGCCCTGATACTATCTTCCATGAGGGCAATTTTGTAGTCGGCATATTGCAATGAAGCTGAACGCGCCTTTAAACCCACGAATACATCTGACTGAAAAAGTAACTGCTGGAAGGTGAATCCCACAGAAGCAGTCCACGGAACACCAAAGCGCGCAGGGATCACGGAATAAGAACCAGGTGCCGTAATCGGGTTTCCGCTTCCATCTTTTACATTATTCTTTTCTAAAACGTCATAAACACTTGGAGAAATAAAATCGGGCAACGACGTAACCGGAATGCTGAAAAACTTTGTAATAGCAAGATTCCCGTTTAGCTGCGGATACGCCTGCCCGGTAATTTCCCGGTTCTGAGCCACTTGTATCTTCCTGTCAAGGCGAAGATTTTTTAATTCAGTCCTGTATATCAATGCCGTGTCCACAGCCTGTTTCACTGATAACTCAAGGCGCCTTTGCGCATTCAACTGGCATGTGATGAGTAATATTGCAACTATCCCCAGGGGAACACTTTTTAGCCATGATTTCTTCATAATGCTTTTATTTTCTTGCGTTCTTCTTTGTGTTTTAATATCAATTTGTATCCCTTTAAAGATGCGATGCCAAAAAGATAATGCTCGATAACATGAAGTTGTATTTCGGCAACATTGAACTTCGTTTTTGATAACACCTGCCGCTGAAATGGAAACATGATCGTTTCCAGCCGCAGCATGGTAATAATACTGATATCGATGTCGGGGCGGTACAGTTCTTCCTTTACTCCTCTTTCCAGGTTCTCTTTTATGACCCGATACAAAAAATTGTACTTGTACGCTGTAAATTTTTCGTAAGACTGCGGATGATATTTTTCAAGGTCGTACAACATAGCAGGGTTCATGTGCTCAAACATGCTACTCACCATTTCCATGGCCAAAAAAACCTCGTGAATTGCATTTTCTGCCCCCGCCTTATCAGCCTCGCAACAACTCTGGCTATGGCCAAGCATTCCTACGGTTACGGCGTCTACTAACTCATCCTTATCTGCAAAGAACTGGTAAATTGTTTTTTTTGAGATCCCCAACTGCAATGCGATTTCATCCATCGTAATTGACCGAATGCCATAACGCACGAACAAATCAGTTGCCTTTAGTAATATTCTTTTTTGTATTTCCATATGGGCCCCTCAGCCCGCAAAACTATGGAAACTTTTAACGTAACCAAAGTTTCCATGAAAATTTAAGCAATTGTTTTTAAAAATGCCTCCTGGGGATAGGATTCAGGCATCAAAAACTGTTACAAGCTACGGGTTTGATCTTTATCAACCGGGGGATTTGCCGGTTTGCTCAAAATCGGTTCATCAAGTAGCAAAACCTGTTCCGCGAATTAAATGCTAACGAAAAAAAACATACCAATACACCGGATTAGAACAGATTTATTTAGCTGGGTCCTGCCATCTTGCATCACCCAGCAATTTCCCCCGGACTGCAAAGGAAGCCTCAGAAAACTTATCAAACAAATTATACCAAATATTTTTAGCCAGCTGCGGCCTTATCGATTGTCAATGCATCAAATAGTAATATCAGGAATAGGGTGAAAAGCCCCTGGCAGATTATAGTCCTCCTTTTTAAATTGCCCTTAAATTCTATGCTGGAACGATGAATGAAGCTCGAATCTACCGGATGAGCCATTATTGTTAGTAGGTTTGCTGTTGAATCCTGAAGGCCACATACATTCAAATCTTAGAACATGAAAAACGATACATTACCCGATGGGCGGTGGAAGTGGAAAAAAGTTTTCCAGTACTTTTTGCAGGGGGTTCTGGTCACTGCACCACTTGCGATAACCATTTACCTGATCTACTGGTTTGTTTCGTCAGTAGACAGTTGGATCCCCGTGTTTACTGAAAAAGATGCAGCCGGGAACGTAATTAACAGGAATTACGGTTCGGGGTTTGTGCTAATAATTATCTCAATGATTGCGATCGGCTATCTCAGTTCGAACTTTATCACCAGCAAGATATTCAGTTTATTCGACAGATGGCTCGAACGCACCCCTGGCATTAAATTCATTTATTCTTCGGTAAAAGACTTTTTCGAAGCCTTTGCCGGGAACAAGAGAAAATTTAATAAGGCTGTTCTCATCAATATTCATAGCGAGGATGTGTGGCAGATCGGTTTCATCACAGATGAGAACACTGCAGAACTGGGATTGGCGGGCCACATTACGGTGTATGTTCCGATGTCATATTCTTTTGCAGGCATGACCTATATCGTACCCCGTCACAAGGTGCGGAAAATAGAGAATATTAGTGCAGGGGAGGCGCTTAAATACACTGTTTCAGGCGGCATTTCGGATCTTGAAGAAGATGAAGAGAAATATAAAAATAGTCGCTCACAGCCCCAGGTTAACATGTAATGAGAAGAATATTTATTCTGCCGGTGTTGTTATTGTTCCATCAAAGCTGTTTTTGCTGGGGATTTTTTGCGCACGAGAAGATCAACTACTACGCGGTGTTCTTACTACCACCACAAATGATTGCATTTTACAAGCCTAACATCAATTTCCTGAGTGAGCACGCGGTTGACCCTGATAAAAGACGTTATTCAATACCCGAAGAAGCCCCGAGGCATTATATAGACCTCGAAAGGTATCGCGAGGGCCCACTTGACGAATTGCCAAAGAAATGGGAGGATGCAATCTCCCGCTTTGGAGAGGATAGTCTAAATGCAAATGGAATTGTTCCCTGGTGGACGATGAAAATGTTCCAGCGTTTAACCAATGCGTTTAAAGAAAAAAATGAGAGCAGTATCTTAACACTTTCTGCTGAAATAGGCCATTATATTTCAGACGCACATGTGCCTTTGCATGCGTGCCATAATTATAACGGGCAACTGACGAACCAAATTGGGATCCATGCATTTTGGGAAAGCCGTATCCCCGAGTTATTGGCAGATAAGGAATGGGATTTTTTTATCGGCAGAGCCGGATATCTAAAAAATCCTTCCGAGTTCATCTGGGCAAGAGTCATGGAAAGCGGTGCGGCTGCAGATACTGTATTATCTTATGAAAAAGAACTGGGCAGGAAATTTCCAGGTGATCAAAAATATGCATTTGAGTACCGAAACGAAATAACCACGCGCCAATATTCTACTGCTTACTCCATTGCCTATAACATAAAATTAAAGGGCATGATAGAACGGCGCATGAGGGAATCAATTTATGCGGTTGCCTCCTTTTGGTACACTGCGTGGGTGAATGCGGGAGAGCCCAATTTGCAAATTAGCAAATGAAATGTGCGGATGTGCGAATGTGCGGATGTGCGAATTGAGAGTCCTCAGTTGTGAAGCTGAAATCGGGAGTCTGGAGCTGTGATGGGTTTACGTATGAGTATAACGAGCCATGAGTTCGCGCGGTTTTTCTTACATTCGCACATTCGCACATTTGCACATTCGCACATTTGCATTATTTGCTAATTAAACTTAAAGTGGTGATCCATAATTTTAACGCGGGGCCGAGCATTTTACCAAAACAGGTGTTTGAACAAGCATCAAGGGCGGTGGTGAATTTCAATGATACGGGCTTATCGATCCTTGAAATTGGCCATAGAACACCCCTGTTCCAGGCGGTAATGGATGAGGCCATCGCCCTGGTAAAGGAACTGATGCAATTGAACAGCGAAAAGGAAGTCCTGTTCCTCCATGGTGGCGCATCTACACAATTCTTCCAGGTACCGATGAACATTCTGAATGAAACGGACACGAGCGCTTACCTGGATTGTGGTGTGTGGGGTACAAAGGCGATCAAGGAGGCAAAACTGTTTGGCAATGTTGAAGTCGTTGGCAGCTCCAGGGATAGGAATTATAGCTATATACCAAAGGATTTCATCATTCCTCCGAACGCAAAATATTTTCATTATACAACCAACAACACCATCGAAGGAACACAAATGCATTTTGTGCCCAAAACGTCCGTTCCGCTCGTAGCAGATATGAGCAGTGATATCCTAAGCAGAACGTTAGACTTTAATCAATTTGCGCTCATTTATGCGGGCGCTCAAAAAAATATAGGGGCGGCAGGCGTGAACCTGGTAATGGTAGATAAGGCAATGTTGGCCGGAATAACCCGGAAGCTCCCGACAATGATAGATTACCGGAATCACGTTGCAAATGGCTCCATGTTGAACACGCCGCCTGTTTTTGCTGTTTACGTATGCCTTCTTACATTACGCTGGTTAAAACAGCAAGGGGGTGTACCCGGCATTGAAAAGATCAATAATCAAAAAGCGGCTTTGTTATATGAAACGCTGGATACATTGCCTGTGTTCAAGCCAACTGTAGCAACGGAAGACAGGAGCAAGATGAACGTAGTATTTATCATTGAGGATCCGGAGCTGGAAAAGGAATTCCTGGAAACCTGTAAGAAAGAAGGAATGGTTGGTGTGAAAGGCCATCGCAATGTTGGAGGGTTCAGGGTAAGCTTATACAATGCACTCCCCTTACAAAGCGTATCTGCCCTCACGGAATTGATGAAACATTTCGCTCAAGTTAAAGCATAACTAAACCAACCGCAGTACATGGCAGTAATTACGCCCTTTAAAGCCTTAAGGCCTGAACCACAATTTGCTAAGGAGGTAGCGTCACCTCCCTACGATGTGCTGAACAGCGCAGAAGCAAAAATAGAGGCACGCGGCAATCCCAATTCCTTCCTCCATATAACTAAACCGGAAATTGATCTGCCTGCAGATATTGACAGCCATTCCCCGGTAGTGTATGAAAAGGCAAAGGAGAATTTACGGGGATTCCTTCACCGTAATATTCTGTTCCGCGAAGACAAGCCATGCTATTATATTTACCAGTTGGTCATGAATTCAAAGAGCCAGACGGGCCTGGTATGTACTTCTTCAGTGGACGATTATGATAACGATATCATTAAGAAACATGAATTTACCCGGCCTGATAAGGAGCTTGACCGTATCAATCACATGAAAACCTCGGGGGCTCAAACAGGCAACGTATTTTTGGCCTATAGAACCACTGAAAAAATTGATGCGATCATCAACGACTGGAAACAACGCAATACAGCTGTATACGACTTTACAGCCAATGATGGCATTCGACACACAATTTGGGTAATCAATATTGATAGTACCATTCAGACCATCACCGACCTTTTTGCCGCGCATGTTCCGAATACATACATTGCCGATGGGCATCACCGGGCGGCCAGCGCGGCGAAAGTTCGAAAGGCGCTCGGAGGGAAAGCAACACCAAACGCAAATTTCTTCCTGACCACCCTTTTCCCCTCAAGCCAATTACATATCATGGATTATAACCGCGTTGTTAAAGACCTGAACGGGCTAGCCGACGCTGATTTGCTGAAGCGCTTAGATGAAGCTTTTGAAGTGGAGAAAGTACCCGGGCAATTCTCTCCCGGGCGATTGCACGAATTTGGTATGTACCTCGCCAAAACCTGGTATAAATTAACTGCCCGGGAAGGCACTTACACAAATGATCCCATAGGCGTACTGGATATTACGATCTTGCAAAATAATTTACTGGATAAGATCCTAGGCATCAAAGACCAGCGCACCGATAAGCGAATTGATTTTATTGGCGGCATCCGCGGCCTTGCAGAACTGGAAAAACGAGTGAATAGCGGCGAAATGAAGGTAGCGTTTAGCCTCCACCCGGTAAGCATACAGCAATTATTTGACATTGCCGACAGCGGAAACGTGATGCCTCCAAAAAGCACCTGGTTCGAACCGAAATTAAGGGATGGATTACTGACGCATGTGATTGATTGAGAGGTATGAGGTATGAGGTGTGAGGTATGAGGTATGGGGTATGAGGTAGAGCAATCTCTACAAGATGCTTTCTAGGGAAGAAACCTTGAACACCTCACACCTCACACCTCTTACCTCATACCTCACACCTCACACCTCATACCTCATACCTCATACCCCATACCCCATACCCCATACCCATACCTCAACCAAATGTAATTAAAAAACCACCGGATAAAAGCAGTTGCGTTAAGTTTTGCAAAATTTTACAGTGCCGGATTAAAGATCTCTTTTGATATGGCGTTGCCAAAGCTATCGTCAACAATAAAATCTTCCTTATCTCCCAACCGGTAAGGGTAAAAAAATTCGTAAGCACTGTGCCCGTCTTTGTGTTCAACAAATACGGCTATCGCGTCCTCGGTTTCACCGGTTTCATTATCCTTTGTACGTACGTCATAAAAAATTGCAACCACCAGGTACGCCGCGTGGCCCTTTTGTAATGAATTTTTTAAATTTGAAATTACCCGTTGCGATTCCTGGAATTCATTTTCTTCCTGGTAGCCGACGGATACAAACTCACCTTCTATTGTCGTTGCCCCGGCATACGGATAGAATTCGCCGTATTTCGCCAATAATTCCTCTGCAAAAGGAAAAAACATGTTGAGCAATGCCTGGATGTCGCTTAGTTCCTGTGGTTGCATGGTGTTGGGTATGAGGTATGAGGTATGAGGTATGAGGTATGAGGTGTGAGGTGTGAGGTATGAGGTAAGAGGTGTGAGGTGTGAGGTGTTCAAGGTTTCTTCCCTAGAAAGCATCTTGTAGA
>JGI24806J26614_1000843_pt1 | contig 10401 bp, 8 predicted proteins | sample Kansoi200umMDA_FD_26614 | JGI IMG/M metagenome (IMG submission 26614) | reverse complement strand
TGGTTAATAAACAGGTGCAGTATTTTTCTACGGCTTTCAGTCACACTTAACTGATTTCTTTTGAGCACTTCATCTATTTTCTGTTCCATAATTATCGTATTAACTAATCTGCTTGTTTTAGTAGGCCTTCAATATCGCTCATCATCAGATTTACTTCGCTTGGCTTCAGACCATCATATATCTTTCTTACATCACCCTTCCTGTCCACCAATGCAAAAAACTGGGAATGGAGAAAATCATCATCAATACTTTTTAGGTTATTCGCGGGATCATCAATTGTGTAACTAAGTCTTGCCATATTATACAAACTGTCTTTTCGTCCCGTTAAAAACATCCATCGGGATGCTGAAACATTCATAGAGTCAGCGTAGCGCTTAAGTTTTGGCACTGAATCAACTTCCGGATCGCAGGTGTGCGACAGAATTAGGAAATCATTCTCGTTCTTGAACCGATCGTACACCTTTCGCATGTTGTTGTTCATTCTGGGACAAATCCCCTTACAGGTGGTAAAAAAATATTCGGCCACATATACTTTTCCGGCCACATCTGAATTAGAAACAAGTTTCCCATCCTGGTTAACAAATTGAAATGGCCGTACATAACTTATTGCCGGCATTCTGGGACTGGCAAACCCGGGAATGAATTTTACTAAAGCAAAAAAGAATGCCGCCAGCAAAACAAGAAAAAAAAGTATATAAAATTTTGATTTTCGACTCATTATATGGGCTTGAAATGCAAAGGTAATTTGGCAATATGAATTTACCGGTTCAAAATGAAGAGTAAACATTTTGCAACTACGTTGCATCGACTTATATTTGCAAATATTATGCGATTACGAATTAATTGGGATGCCCTGGGAATTTCCGCTACGCTGGCTTGCGCCATCCACTGTGCTTTATTACCCCTTTTTGTATCCAGTTTGCCCCTGTTTGGCTTGAATATTATTAACAATCGTTTTTTTGAGTCATGTATGATTGCTTTTGCTTTTGCAATTGGCGCATATTCGTTAGTTCACGGATACCGGATGCATCATCATAAGATGTTTCCACTCTTTATTCTCACTGCCGGTTTTGTCTTTCTTATTTTAAAACAATTTTTCATACAATACGAAAACTGGTTCCTCATCCCGGCTGTCCTGTTTATCGTATCAGCACACTTAACAAACTACCGTGAATGCAGGCAGGCTAAGCATTGTCATGCAGAAGACTGCAGCCACTAATCGTTATCGATCCATCCCTTTTTTTAATTACCTTACTTTTCTTAAATTCTTAGTATGAGGTTGCTCGTTCTTATTCTTTACATTTTTGTTTCATTGTCTGCATTCAGTCAGTTAAACGATGAGCAGAATATCCGCCAGGTTTTAAGAAACCAGACTGAATCATGGAATCAGGGTAAAATTGAAAAGTTCATGGAGGGATATTGGCAAAGTGATTCCCTGATGTTTATTGGAAGTAGTGGAGTAACCCGCGGTTGGAATACTACATTGGAAAATTATAAAAAACATTATCCGGACACTGCCGCAATGGGAAAATTATCATTCGATTTGGTGCAGGTAAGCAGGATATCTGCTGAATATTTTTATATTGTAGGGAAATGGCATTTAAAGAGATCAATAGGTGATTTAAACGGGCACTTTACACTGCTATTCAAAAAAATAAAAAATAAATGGCTTATCGTTTCTGATCATAGCAGCTGATTGTAAGGGAAGACAAAGGACACAAGGAACCACAAAGAACACTAACTATTCAGACCAGGCATAAGGCCATAATCCATTTGTAATCGAACACTTTTATTTACCATCCATCAACTGTCATCTAACATTAACCTATGGCACTCATCCTTCTTGGTATCATTGCATTGATCGCAAGTTTTGTTATGCGCAAGAGTGAACAATTTGCCCGGCTGAGCAATGTAGTGAGGGGCATTTCATTATTGCTGATAGTTATAGGGATCCTCATGGCCAGTATTGTTCAAATAGAAGCAGGGCATGTAGGAGTAAAGAAATTATTTGGCAACGTACAGAGTGACGTTCTGCGAAGTGGCCTTAATTTCATTAACCCATTAATGGAAGTGGAAAAACTGGATGTAAGGACATTAAATTACACCATGAGTGGCATCCACGATGAAGGCAGGCAGGCAGGGGACGATGCAATACGGGTTCTGACTTCAGATGGCCTGGAAGTAACTATAGATCTATCCGTATTGTACCGTGTGGTACCCAATGATGCCCCGAGGCTTATTCGCGAAACAGGATTGAACTATGAGGATAAAATTGTCCGCCCTATTACCCGGACCCGCATACGGGATAATGCAGTTTACTACGACGCTATCTCTTTATACTCTACGCGGCGTGATGAATTTCAACAACGCATTTTTAAAAGTATAGAAAATGACTTTAGATCGCGTGGCCTGTTGTTAGAGCAATTGCTGGTACGCAACATTATGTTACCTCCGTCTGTAAAAGCCGCTATAGAGCTTAAGATCAATGCCGAACAGGAAGCTCAGAAAATGCAATTTATACTACAAAAGGAACGACAGGAGGCTGAAAGAAAGAGAGTGGAAGCCCAGGGTATTGCGGATTATCAGCGGATCATTAATGAAGGACTTACAGACAAGCAATTGCAATACGATAATTATGGAACAGAAAATAGATGAAGTGCTCAAAAGAAATCAGTTAAGTGTGACTGAAAGCCGTAGAAAAATACTGCACCTGTTTATTAACCAGCCCGATGCCTTAGCGCATGCCGATATTGAAAAAAAGGCCGGTGAAAAATTTGATCGTGTTACCATATACAGAACTCTTCAAACATTTGTTGAAAAGGGGATCATACATACCATACCTACTACTGATAATTCAATACGCTATGCTTTATGTAAGGATAATTGCTCAGAGGGGCATCATCATGATAATCATGTTCATTTCATTTGCCTGAAATGCGGCAAAACAGAATGTATTGATGATGTAAACACTCCTGACATAAAATTACCAGAAGGGTATTCTGTCAGCCATGTTGAAGCCATCATTAACGGGGTATGTAAGGCTTGCAGAAATAAATAAGCCCCGATGTAGAAACAGCGGGACTTTGGTTAAGGCTCTGATTAGTAGCTATTTTAAATTAGGTTAATATCAGAGCCAAAAATAATGTTCGGATTTCAATTTTCCGCATTAGAGGCATACCACTTTAATGGTATTTTTCACCTATTTCGTTAAGTCTTCCAACTCTTTCTTAACGAATTGCATCAATTCACTGATATGATTGGGTGAGAAATTGAGCTCTAAACCTGCGCTTTTATAAAGCTCTGGCAATGTTTTAGTGCCTCCCAGGCTAAGCGCATTCAGATAATTGTTCAACGCATTTTCTTTGTTTTCTTTAAACTGTTTCCATAAACCAATTGCTCCCAGTTGGGCGATGCCATATTCAATGTAATAAAAAGGCACTTCAAACAAATGCAATTGTTTTTGCCAGCCGTACTTTCTGTATTCATCAAGCCCAGAAAAATCAATTGCAGAAGAAGAAAAGTAATTTAATATCTCCATCCACTTTATACTTCGTTCTTCTACAGTATGCGATGGATGTTCATAAACCCAATGCTGAAATTTATCAATAGTAGCAATCCACGGAAAAATAGTCATAACCCTTTCCAATTGGTGTTCTTTTGCCCTTTTAAGGTCTTCAGAAGACTCAAAAAACTGGCTCCATTGATCCATGCTGAATAATTCCATAGCCATACTTGCCACTTCGGCAATTTCCATTGGATACTCTTTGAAAGAGGAAAGTTCCAGGTCGTGTGCAAGAAATGAATGGATGGCATGGCCTCCTTCGTGCACCATCGTCGTCACATCCTGCATCTGCCCGGCAGCATTCATGAAAATAAATGGTGCGCCACTCTCAGCTAACGGGCAATTATAGCCACCGGGTGCCTTCCCCTTTCTGCTCTCCAGGTCCAGGTGGCCCATGGTTTTCATTTTACGTAAGCAGTCTCCAAAAAAAGGTTGCAGGCCTGTAAAGCAGGCTATTGATTTTTCCAGAAGTTCATCGCCGGTATCAAAAGGGTGCAGCGGCTTTATTCCTTCGGGCTCAGCTTCCGTATCCCACGGACGTAATGTATCAAGTGCTAATTTTTTTCGTTTATGCTCATAAATAAAATCAACCAGTGGCAAAACATACTTCTTAACTGCCTCATGAAATTGATAACAATCTTCTTTCGTGTAATCAAAACGTCCCATCTCGGCAAACTTGTAATCCCGGTAATTTTCAAAACCGGCATTTACAGCAACCTGGTGTCTTTTGGCGATAAGGTTTGAATACAGTTCATTCAAAACATCTTTGTCCTGTAACCGCCGCTCATTCATTTTCCGATAAACTTCTTCACGCAATTGCCTGTTATGATCTTCTAAAAACTTTGCTGCCTGTTGCATGGTGTATTCGTGTCCGTTTACCTCCACTGTCATTTTACCTGATATCACGCCGTATTGCTGCGCCATCACGTTCAGTTCTGCCTGCAATGGAATATTTTCTTCCCGAAAAAGTTCAATACTCTTTTTTACATTCCTCAGGTAAGTAAAATATTTTTCCGCATCCAGTTCTTTTGTAAAAGCAGAATCTATAAGTTTACGATTCAGTTTATCAATGTAGGGCTGTGCCTTTGGCTGAATCTCCATCATAAAAAAAATAAATGCATCTTCCAATTGCTTATTTTCGGTATCGCACGTCATTCGAATCTGCCGCCAGCAACCATCTTCACTTACAATAGCTTCCAGTTCGCTCGCATCCTTAAGCCAATGTTCAAGTGCTTGTTTTGAAGTTATTTCTCTTTCCAAAAGATTATTGAAAAAAGGTTCCAGGCTGGGCCAGTCGGTAATCATAAAATCACCCGGAACAAATTGACGTTCCATTTTTTTTATATCTGCAGAGTAATTCATATTTATTTTTTAACGAATTCTAAGTTGCATGCTGCGGGGAATGGCCTGCCACTGTAATTGATTTGTAGGCGATAACTGAATGGCTATTCTTTCTTTTTTTTAGCCTTTTTTTCAGGTATTTCTTCTGGCGAAGATTCCGCTGACGGTTCTTTTTTCCTGGTCGCTTTTTTAGGTTTCGCTGATTCAACATCTGAAGCCTTCGATTCGGGAGCAACCACTTTATTTGCATCTTCCTCTACAGCTGATTTAGCTGCCTTTGGTTCACTTAATGGCGCTTGCTTATTGATTGTTGGTGCTGTTTCACTACTTATCGGTTCTTTTGTTGTTGTGGCTACCTCGCTTTCAACAGACTCTTCCTCATTTGTCTCAGATTCTTCTTCACTCAATTTTATTTCAATGTTGTTTTTCCTGAGAATATCAAACCATTTCACCATTTTTTTCATATCGCTGGCATAGACCCTTTCGAAATCCATATCAGGAAACACAGTTTCGAAATATTTTCTAATTTCAGAGTTATCCTTGTCAACGGGCACGCTTTCGGAGCTGGCTGCCATAAGGTTAAAAACATCGGCGAGGTTTACATTATCACGGGTAGTAAAAACTTCGATGCTTTCAAGATTTGAGAAATGATGTATGCGGCTTGAAACAAAGCGGGTATTCTTATCATCAAGGGAACGAACGAGGGCTCCGTCATTTTTGCTGTTTATAAGCTCATACAACCCCGGCAAACCGGTAACGGAAATGATTTTCTTATACTCCATTAGATTCTGATTTTTTAAAGGAAGTGCAAGATAAACCACAGAATTCAATTTACAGGTGGATTATGTTAATTCCGATTTATAAGTGGAATACGGTTCAAACCTGTGATGAACAGTGGAATTATCTCAATTCGGTAGTCCCAATAGCATTTGCACCGTGCTTCCCTGCTATAATGATTTTGTGTAGCCTTAAAAAGGGCTGTTCAATAATGATCCATGACAGGAATGAAAGCAGAATTAATATAATAAAGTTTTCAAAAAATATTAGGTAACCCGTGTAAGAAGTAATGCCAGGAAAATGTCGATTAATACCCTGAAGGAAATTCCATGTAAAAGGCGGTAAAAAGTTATGGTACAGGAACAAACCGTAACCGGTCTTTCCTGTAAATGCCAGGAATTTATTATTTAGAATGAAACTGACAATATTGTTTTGTTCATACGAAATATAAAAGATGACCCATAAAACGACAATGGATAGAAGTGCCCGCATGGGCAAATACACCAGGGTGGGGTTGAGCTGCTTAACAACGATCAGCGGTAAAGCAACCAGGGCACAAACGGACACCCCGGTAAAAATTTTTTTATATTCCATTTTCTGAACGAGGGTCCAGGCCAGTAGTGCTCCAAGGGCAAATGAATCAAAACATGCAAATGGCAGAAGATTGCCCAATTTAGTTGTAGCGAGAGCTATCTGGAAAATAACCCCGGATATTACGAAACCCAGTATAACGTGCCACAGATATTTTTTCGCAGTAAACAAAATTATCCATGGCCAAATAAGGAAAAATTGTACTGCCGCTGCTAAAATCCATAAATGTGAAAATATTCCTGCCCATGTTCCTATTTTATAAAAATAGAAATTGGAGGTAAACGAAAAGAAATAGAAATAAGCGGATCGGCTCACATCCGGGGTGCTGTAAAAGATCAATAATAAAAAGAGTGTGATGTAGTAAATGGGCAGGATTCGTAGTGAAAGCTGGAGGTAGAAGTTTTTGATGATCTTTAGCTTGTGAGAATGAGCTGCGTCGGCTGCAAGTCTTTTTTCGAGCAATAATTTTGTAACCACGTACCCGCTTAAAACAAAAAGTATTGAAACCCCCGCGACACCGTTAGGGAGAATATTAATGATGTTTTCACCAGGGATCCAATGAGATATTATTATCAATAATATTCCAATAGCGAGGATACTATATAGTTGCTTATCGGCCGTCCCTTTCATTTCAATAGCACTTTATGAGGTCGGTCGCAAAGTAGAACTTTAATTACTTAGTATTGCCGCGCTATTTTAGAAAGTGAATCTGTTTTGTTGGTTTCTTTTCTATCTTTTGAGGCTTTATTGAAAGGGTCCCACGATACTTTTAATTTTCCATCCTCTCCTGTTTTGGCTCTCAGTCGGATGTTCACGCCGGCCCTTCCCTTATTCAAGAGGTTTTTGCTGTCATCTTTGCTAAGATTGCTGATGGGCACCTGGATACTCATGTCCGTCCCCTTTTTTGTATCATAAACGCCTTCAACAAATAGTTTAAGGACATTTGACCTGATTTCCATTTTATTTATTTTTATCGCAGATCCATCTATTTCCAGTTTGTTCTTTAGTTCTGCAAAACGCATTTCTGAAAAGTCTCTTTGTTTAAAGGCCGTTTCCGAAATTTTTTGCACCGGTTCAAAATTGATCAGTTCCCCATTTTGAACGCTGAAATCAATGGAACCTTTTAGGCTGTTTTCGAGAATCTGCGCCTTATCAGTCAGCGATGCATACAGATTAACATCGGCTGTTAAATTACCCTTCATATTTTTATCGGTAATGGCATCCTGACCGAAGTTATTAAATGCGAAAAAAATCTTGGGTATATCAACATTCACAAGCTTGGAATTCACAAATAAGCTGTTAGCCTGATTACCTTCAGTTAGGGAGCCGCTGAAAGCCATTTTGCCGCCGGCATGGTTCAACCGCGCATTATTGAGGACCATTTTATTTTCGAATAAAATAATAGAGGCAAACACCTCGGAGGCATTAAATTTTTTGTAAATAACATTTCCCGCTTTTATAGACAAGTTAGCTATCCCGTTTTTTAACATGCGGTCAATATTTTCTGCGGTCTTGATCAATTTACTTTTCGATGATCTTTTCACTGCTACAGCAGATTTTTTTCCGATATAAGAAAGAAAGTCATTAATGTTTAAGTTAGGCGTTGAAACGTTCCACTCAAGAGTTAGTTGCTCAGGGCTTATGTTAACCATGGCCAGAAAATTCCGCACAGATCCATCCATGTTCAGTTTGGTGGTGCCGGCAGTAGCTTTTAACCGTTGAATAAAAAGATCATGTTGCCGAAATTTCAGGTTACCCTCGCAGTTTTTTAATACAAAATTCCTGGGAATATATTTTATATCAGCATCACTTATCAGGATGTTACCATTCATTACCGGGGCAATGGTATCCTGTTTTTTTAAAGAACCTTTATATTTTATATCCAGATTTGCCCTTCCTTTCATAAACTCAATAGTATTGCTACCCGTTAATTCATTTAAATTATCCAGCGTAAAAACGGACTGCAAATCACACTCAAGAAACGGTCTTGTGAGGTTACTGATTTCTATACTATTTGAGGTCAAAGGAATTTGCTCCCATCTTGCGGTAAACTTTTCTAAACTGAAACGCGAGTTTTCATCCAATCGGGGGAGACCTGGTTTTATTTCGTTTGTAAAAGATGCAAAAAATGAACAGTCGTTTAGCCAACCGATAGGTGATTCAATATCCGTATTCTTAAAGTCCGCGTTAATATTAACCAGCGGTATTTTTTTATATTCCATCTGGCCAGCAATGCTTGCGCTGATATCAATAGGTTTTACTACATTGAAGGAATCCAGCTTTTGCCGGAGTGCTTCCGGTAAAAGGTGAATTGCAGTTTTGTAATTGATTTTTTTTGTTTGTATCGAAAGTGTAAAATTTTTAGGTGTATATCCCAGGTGGAATTTGGCATTGAAGGTGAAGGGTTGTTTATTAATTCTTAATACAACGTTTTTAAATTCAAGTAATTTATCAATCGTAAGCGTGGCCCTGAATTTTCCTTCCAGGCTTTTTTCTTTCAGGTAATTTCCCTTCTGCATGTTGAAACCAAGGCTATGCACAATTGAATTGATTTTGATATTAAATACATTTGAGCTGTCCTCATGATCAACATCGCATTGAAGCCGAAGGAGAGAAATATCATGAAATTTATTTTTGGTTTTGTTTTCGATAGTAAACCGGGTTGAGCGAAATAAAAGATCAGGAATTTGAGGATTCTTTTTTTGGGTTGCCGGGTTTTTGACGCGAACATTATTAGAATACCCGTTTGTATCGGTGAACATGTAAACAGACGCGTTTTCTATAATTATTTTACCAGCCCTGGGTTTTGACGTGAATAAACTGAGAATCTCGAGACGTACATATATTTTTTCTGCTTTCAAAAAATCATGATGGTGCTGATTCCATAAAGAATCCCTGATGGAAACATTTGAGAGGCGAACGGATACATAAGGAAAAGTTCGAATGAAGTTGGCGTTCAGGTTCTCAATTACAACATCTCCTTTGATCTGTTTATTGATCGAGGCTTTTACCTTTAAAATAATTCCTGCCCTGTTATACATAACATAGCCGGATAATGCGCCCCACAATAACAGGAATAACGCGATGGTACATATTAATACACGAATTGTGTATCGCATAAATTTTTTCAAACAAATAGAATTTAGTTCAGTAGAAAGCAGGAAGGAAGGCTGGTAAAAGTAAAGAAAGAAAATGAGGAAAATATAATTAAATAGGATGCATATTCGATTTAACCATGTGGCCCCAGCATTCATTAAAGCAGATGTTAATATGAAACGCTTCACCAATAAACCGATATCACATAAAAACCATATGTGGCGTTTTTTTACCTGGCTTTGCCAGAAAGGTCATATGGTGATAAAGGAACTCTACTTACAATAGCAACAAATAACTACAAATAAAAAAACCCAGCCAGAGGTTGGGTTTCAAATACTATCGCATGTTAATTCAGGTGCTGAGTTTCGGTTCCGCAATTTTTTCTCTTATTTTCATTTCGATTTCATTGGCCAACTCAGGGTTGTCAGTTAAAAGCTGTTTCACAGACTCCCGTCCCTGTCCCAGTTTGTCATTATTATAACTAAACCAGCTTCCACTCTTTTGTACAATACCCATCTCAACCCCCATGTCGAGGATCTCGCCGGTTTTAGAAATGCCTTCTCCAAAAATGATATCGAACTCAGCGGCACGGAAAGGAGGTGCCACTTTATTTTTAACGACTTTTACTTTTACCCGGTTTCCTACAGCTTCCTCGCCATCTTTTATTTGTGCCAGCCGGCGAATATCCAGCCGAACGGATGCATAAAATTTTAATGCATTCCCGCCTGTAGTTGTTTCAGGATTGCCAAACATTACGCCTATTTTTTCGCGTAATTGATTTATGAAAATACAGATCGTATTTGTTTTACTGATAGTTGCAGTCAATTTCCTTAACGCCTGCGACATTAATCTTGCCTGCAAACCCATTTTGCTGTCACCCATTTCACCTTCCAGTTCCCCTTTAGGTACCAGGGCCGCTACCGAATCAATAACCACAACGTCCAGGGCGCCCGAAAGGATTAAGCGGTCAGCAATTTCAAGACCCTGTTCACCATAATCGGGTTGAGATATCAGTAGGTTATCCACATCTACAC
>JGI24806J26614_1000842_pt1 | contig 10403 bp, 9 predicted proteins | sample Kansoi200umMDA_FD_26614 | JGI IMG/M metagenome (IMG submission 26614) | reverse complement strand
TCAAAGAAAGTATTTGAAATGCTTAACCATAGATTGCATGTAGCTCATGCACCACACCGATGGTATGCTTTAGAAGAGCAAGAACATGGTGTAAATCAGGTTCGTGTGATAGGTGGAGTATGTGATTGCTGTCTTAAAGTAGCCATGTATTTCTATGATGGAGGATCTGAGAATATGAACAATTCTTCTTCTTCTAATGAAGAAATAAGAAGTAAAAGTAAAAGTAAAAGTAAAAGTCTAGGTATTCCTATGCATCCAGTTTCAGACATAGAAATTGCAGAATTAGCAAAGATTGTTGAAAATGCAGATAGATATTTACAAATTGCATTTGCTGAAGATCTCTATCTCTATTGTCAGGCAAATAACATAAGTTTCCCAGAACTAAGAGATGCTATAAATACTAAATGGAATGTACATATTCTTGAACCAAGAGAAGGAATTGGAGGGCATTGTCTACCAAAGGATACTAAAATGTTCTTGCAATCATCAAAGTCTATTAAAAGTAAGATACTCCAAGCAGCAATTGAAGTAGATCAAGATTATAGACGATATAGAGAATCTAGACAAATAAAAGAAAAAGATCAATATTGTATCACCCAGTCAATTAATTTATAACATCACAAGGAGTAAATAATTATGGCACTAATAAGATGAAAAACGTTTAAGTATAAATTTTTTCGTTGAGCTTTACATAAACAATAACATCTCTTATTTGTTGCCTAAACTAGTGGTTTTTCGAAATCATATCAGTTAGATCAATGTTAAAGAAAGTTTTTAATATTCCTATGTAGGTTTGGACGGGAGGCGGAATCTCTTCTTCACAGGATACTCCCATATTCCATGCATTTATCCAGATTATCATACTCTGAAACATATTCACAAATCTATGATACTTGCCTGAAACAACTTCTAACGCATCAATATATTTTTCAGCAAGTAACCATGATGCAGTAAAATCAATGCATGGATTTCCATAAACTGCTTCTATTTGCTCCTTTATATTCTTGGCGTATCTGAATGGTTTTTGACAAACAAAAAACGGAAATTCAATCTTTGATGGGAGCATTAGGTCAGGCGGAGACCATATTGTTATAATTCGAGCACCATTTTTTAATTCATTTTCAAGCTTCTCTATTATCTGTTGAATATTATCAATATCTGTAAACCAAAATAGTATGGCAGTAGCATCGGAAAAGCAAGCTTTAATGACATCTTCATTAATTATCTCTGCATTTTTCATTCTAATAATTTTTTTTCTTGCCTTATTCGCTAAGGTCTGTCTGATTTCTAAACCAACAGACCTTTTTACTTTGAACTCTTTAGCTGCTATTTTAACAGCATTATTGTTTCCACATCTCAGATCAAAGAAAATATCATTTTTACAGAGATCAGCAAGCCTAAATAATTTTCTTATTACATTGTCAGGAATTGAAATGTCTTCACTGTTTACAACTGATCGGGGCAGTGAAGATATGAACTCTTGAATATTCAATGCTATTATTTTTCTGATTCTTTTAGCGATAATAAAAATCAAAGCAAGATAATAGCTACAATAGAGGTCCTTGACCATCAATGCTAGTCGCAGGAATGGCAAGGAGCATATGCTAACATTATTCTAGCTTAGGCAGTGTATATGTATTAGGATAATGAGTGAAAATACAATACACGCGGAGATAAGTGTAATACCAATTGGGATAAGGTCAGAAAAAAAAACAACAACAACTAGTATGAGTAAGGAGATTGCTGTTGCATTTGATGCCATTCAGAAGATAAAAGGTCTGAAGACCATGCTTACTCCTATGGGAACACAGATTGAATCAGATAATTTTGCCAATATTCTACAAGCAATTGAAGTTGCCCACCAAGTAGTTCGAACGGCTGGTGCAAAAAGGATAATGTCAACAATTAGAATAGATGAAAGATTAGACAAATCAAGCAGCCTCGAAGAAAAAGTAGAATCGGTTATGGAAAAGATTGGTAAATAGAATGAAGACAAGCTTAAAATTAAAAGAGGATTTAGCATACTATCAATAGTTATACTTAAACATAAAGCGCAGATTATATATCAGGACAAGATATTAAAAATAAAATATTATATTAGTAATATTCTTATGATATATATATTTATATTTATATATATTTTTACATTCTTGTTATTTCTTGGATTCATTCTTTATAAAAATTGTGATCTGTGAAGGTACTATCAGCCTTGATGCTGCCATTACCACGACCACCTCTACTGTGACTTCGGAATATGTGGATTCCATTTGTGATTAACTTCATCATAAGAATATTCTACTACTTCTACATTAGCAGGTAATTTGTCCAATTGTACAGGGATGATGTCAATTAAATATTCAATTTTTTCAAGACCTATTTCAAAATTCCTATCGTTCTTATTCAGTAGTGAGAATAATAATTGAGAATTTATTCCTTTCATAATGCCATTGAAACGCAAGAATATTTTAATGCCTTTCTTACCTCTTCTTCGTTTCATTTCTTTAATCAAGCTTTTGATTCGAAACCATCCTTCTAGTGTAAGTACTTGGAAAAAGGATTCATCAAATGGAATCGGAAATCCAATTTCAATCATGCTAGCATATGAAGCATCGTTAGCCTGGAGCTGTTGCTCTTCTACCGCTCCAAAGAATCTCTTTAGCGTGCTATAGATAGCTTCAATCTCAAAAGGTGATATGCCATAATAATAAAATTTGGCTATTCTATCTATTTCCAAGATATCTTTAAGTTAAAAAATAAAGATTAAAGCTTTTACTAGAGTTATTGCTATACTACTATATAGAGTTGTCATTTACACAATCTCATATTCGTAATCGACTAATTATATTAATAATCATATAGCCTGATATGGTATTGTTGTTATAATATAATGATAACAAAGGAGATAAAGTTTCGATATGCCTGATAATAGTTTCATTGAGAATGTTCTTATAATGCAAGGAGGAGGCTCATTAGGGGCATTTGGTTGTGGAGTATTCAAGGCCCTTAGAAAAAATAATATAAAACTCCATATTCTTGCTGGTACTTCAATAGGTGGTGTAAATGCTGCTTTGATAGCTGGCAGTAAAGAAGAAGATCATCCAGAATTAGCACTAGAACAATTCTGGCTAGAAATAGCCGAAAATTCGGTAGATTTGAATTTTCCTATGCCTGAATGGTTAACAGAAAATAATGCTGCCATCACCTCATCTGCGTTAGCGGCTTCAAACTTATCTTCACAGATCAACACACAACAACATGATTTACAGTTTAAATCACTTCTTTCTTTCTACAGTTCAGCAATTTATGGAAATGACAAGATGTTTGTACCGAGGTGGAGACTTGAATATTTATCAAAAGATCCGCAGTATTTTACACCGTGGAAATGGACATACTTATATGATCATTCACCTTTGCTAAAAACACTCGAAAAATACATAGACTATAGTAAGATACGACCCAATACAAAGTTTAATTCACCACGTCTGATCATAACAGCAGTTAACGTTTTAACTGCAGAACCATTGACATTTGATAGTTCTGAAATACAAATAAACCCGCACCATTTGCTTGCTACCTCAGGATATCCATTATACAGTTTTCCATGGGTGGAAGTAGAAGAAGGTGTGTATGCTTGGGATGGCAGTCTATTAAGTAATACTCCTCTAAGGGAAGTAATAGATGCTTCTCCAGTAACCGATAAACAAATTTTCCTAGTAGAAAATTATCCAAAAAATATTGATAAACTTCCACAAAATCTTCCTGAGGTCTTTCACAGAGCAAGAGACATCATGTTCAGTGATAAGACATTGCACAATGTTAAGATGTCTAAAGTAATAACTCAATATCTTAGCTATATTGAAGAACTCTATCAAGTATTTCAAGAGCATGTAGATCTGGCTAAGCTAGATAAAGAGGTAGTTGCTAAAATCGAAAGAAAGTATAAGAAAATTAAAGAAGACCACGGAGCAGAAATTAAGAGCATACACTATATAACAAGAGAAGAGAAACATCCCCATATGTACGAGAATGCAGATTTTTCTGTAAAAACTATAAAGGAGTCAATTAACGATGGAGAACTAAAGACAAACCAAATACTAAAAGATATCAAGATGAATGACTAGAGACGATTTTAGTGAGGAAGATTTTTACCTGTTTAAACCTACAATACAGAAAAATCATATGTTATCAAAAGATGATGATGTGTGTAAGTGCTGAAAGATGAGTTAATCTGCAATACAGAGAGAGACACACAGAGACATAAATTGACATGCAGTAAGATCAGAATTTTATTGACATACAATCTCGCTCTCAGATAACAAAGAAAAACAGGTATAAAACAAGAAGATAGTTAAATGAAAAATAATATATAGAAAGAAGCAAAAATTAGAACAGATATAACAAACGCCGATTATATTTTTCTAATATTGGGAAGAGACTACTACCTATTTACCTTAAACATTAAAAATTATTTCCTTTAATCTCTTCTCACTATAGAATCCATCACACAACTCACAGTACCATGCCTCTCTATAGCCCAATATTGTGTCTGCGATTTTCTTAACCATTGTCTTGCCACATTGAGGACAACTAAAAGCCATTAGTATATTACAGCATTCCAATATTTTAAGTCATAATAAGTGACATAACAATAATAACATTGAGAAAGTAGATATTAATATTAAGTTTCGGGACGCCAAAAGACTATTGCCTAAACCATTCGTTACCAGAGATATTTATTGAATGATTTTAACAAATATACACAATATTTTATGGATTTATTTTAATAATAGCTAATATTTAAAAGAATTAGAAATAATAATAATTTAGAATTAATATTTCATATAAATATCTAATAAATTCAACTTCTTTTATTATAAATTTATAAGCGAGTAAGAATTATAGAGAATTTTTAATTCTGACATTTTATATTTGACTCATAAATATGGATATAACGAACCCAGGTCTAGGATTGTAATGGAAATAATTCTCGTACTGCAATTAATATCATTAAATTACATAAAAAAATTGTTTAACTATATATTCTAGTAATTATAATCAAACAATAATAAAGAGAACATGCAACAAAAACAAAGACCTCTTGGTGTTACAATAATCGCAATATTGATGATAATTAGCGGAATAGCATTGCTTAGTACTGGAGCAGTTCTTTTAGTGGTTGGAATCGGTGTCGTACCTATTCTGTTAGGTATAGCATCTTTTGTTATGGCTTATGGTTTATGGGTAGGTAAGGGATGGGCATGGACTATAACTTTGATAATATCAGTGATAAGCATTATAAGCGCTATAGTTTCAATAGCATATGGTGGTTCTGGAGCAATAATTAATATAATTATAAATGCCATAATTATCTATTACTTATACAGACCAAATGTCAAAGCGTATTTTGGTAAAGCCCCATCACCGGCAATAAGATAGGAAAGCTGTCATAATTGGATAGGTATGTAACGCAAACTTGATGCTACAGTGATTGATGAGGCTAATAAGGTTTGTATACCCTAACAGGAACGAAAAGAAGCAAATGGAAATAGTTCCACTATGTTTTTGCAGCCTTCATTAAACATAGTCAATGGTTCGCTTTGGTACAAATCCTTTATTTCCAATACTGATCTAGAGATAATAATATTTTAATAATTTGAAAAGAATATATAATATTTTAAACAAATTGCAATTACTCACAAATACTGCAGTTGTAATTAGATGTTATATTATTAGATTTGCAATATAATTTCGGTTATTATCAATAGAGAAGAAGTCTTGTTCCTTTTTTAGTAAAAAGACAAAGAATCTAAAGAATCTGATTGTAAGGAAAAGAAGAAAGGGAGATAGAATAACAACAACTAAAAATCAAATATTTTGATTGGATTACTATGACTTGATAAAAGTGATATGACAATTAATAAAATAAGTCCCAGGAAAATAAAATTAAATTTAATCAGCAGTCGAGGATATGTTAATTATAGAAGAGGATGGATTTCTCCATGCCCTTCTCTAATATATATGATACATTCTCCGGTTATTTTTGATGGTGTGTCCTATCCCAGACATAGAGAATTTAGGAGCGGTGCCAGCACTACAATCGCCTGTGTGTATTGACTCGTCAGTTTCTTTATTTAATACTGACAAGTCATTTTAGCCATATATACCACTCTACATAGTCCTTGAAATTGGCCATTGTAAACATATTTTTCATAAGGTTCTTCCCATGCGAAGCAAATAAGATATCGACATCAGGAGGAAAATTACAACACTTACATTTCTTGTGACTGTAACACATGGATTTAGCATTACAAATCTGGATGCGTCAAGATTTATCAGAATACTCTTATGGGGTATTGTATTGTGAATTTCGTTGATTCATATTTCTAATAATCTTAAGAAGAAAATTATAGTGAAAAATTGCATAAGATAATAATAATTGTTTTCTTAATATTAATATATTATATGTCATCAACAAATAATACAACTGCGAGAACGTCCATTGCGCAAATGACTCCTGAACAAACTGCAAATTCTATAAAGAATATTGCCAAAACTATTCGTGAAGCTTCAGCTAGAATGAGGGAAACAGTACGAACCTTACGTCAAAGCGGCGCAATTGACGAAATTACAGAAGCAGTTCATGAAGCTACCTTAGCAGCACGTGATACTGCAAAAGAGATAAGTGATACTACAAAAGATTTGAAAGAACGTGGAGTTATCAAAGAAACAGCTAGTGCAGTAGAAGAAACAACTATGATAGCACATAAAACGGTACAGTCAGTCAGAGATGCGGCTAGGGAGGCAGCGGAAACAGCTCCTCAGACAGTAGATACTGTAAAGAAAGGAGCTGAACAAGTAAGAAAGAAAGCAAGGAAGAGGACAACAGAAGAACAAGAAGCATTAACTACTGAAGCTGTGTAATAATAATGATGATTATTGAACTAGCAACTCAATAAAGAGCCTTTAGAGTTGTCCATATTCTTTCTGCACGTGTATTTATCATAAAGATCTTATCAATTTAGATGATGAGGACATTTTTTTATAATAATATTGCAAAATACCTTTGATAATTCATTATATCAGTTTGGTTTGGATACTTGAGCAAACAATGCTCATGTTAAATGACGCGCTTATTCTGATTGCAATCTAGTTTCTTGCGGCGCTGCTTTTATAATCAAATTTGCTGAATTTATTTTGTTTTTCTCTTTCTTTTATCTTAGATTATGTTACTATTTGACAGAACAATTATCAAGTATTCCTAACTAGTAACACATCATCAGATGAATTTCTTATTGAAAATGTATTGGCTATGAGTATACACATAGATAGATAGGTCACGACTGAACTAATGCAGGAATTCTTATAAACATAGGTAATTATTAGTATTTTTGGTATAAATGGCAAAAATGCAGAAAAAAGTCTGAGTTCACCAGACGAAACACGAACCTTCGATAAAGGAAAAATCGATCTTACAAAAATTGGTGATACTAGTATAGGCAGAATATATCTTGAACCTGGATGAAGCTGGGAAAAGTGTATCACGCCTATTGCTAAAACGCAAGGCTGCGAAGCTTCTCATACATAGTATGTCGTATCAGGAAGAGTGAGAGTCAAGATGAATGATGGAAGTGAAGAAGAAGAATACGGACCTGTAGACGTTTTATATATTCCACCTGGACACAATACATAGGTAGTTGGGAATGAACCTTATACCGGAATAGAAATCGCAACCATAGATAACCATGCGAAGAAGTAATTAAGAAAGTGAAACAAAAATAATAAGCAAATTAAAGCAAATCAGTAGAAGTTCTCTTAGCTCATAAAGAGCATATTCTTAAGTTAATGACCTCTATCCATTTTTATTGATAATCTTTTCATTGGACAATTAGGTAGAAGATCACAATTAAATAGTCATAAAAGTAACTGATTCCGTACTTACCTCTTATATAAAGGACTAAAAGATATGTTGGTTCAAAACTCCCTTCTGTTATTTATTAACAGATAACCATGACAATGAGATCAAACTTGTCATCAAATGATTGTTTCAATGTTAGTATAGCAATATAGTGTGATATTTGATGTATCTCACTATTCTATGCTTGAAAGGGAGAGTATTCAGTCTCCTTTATGTTGCTAAATTTACTTAAGCAACTAAAAATGGTAGTAGTAGGACAATAGTTGAAATCGATACGATGGCAGCTACATAACGTGTGAAACCAATATTGAAGAAAAGCGATCGTGTGGTTTGATTGCGATTCACTTTGGAAATCCTAAATTCAATGGTAGGGGATATTTTTGGAGTTATCATTTGTTACACTGTCTTTTTTAGTATTATGGAAAAGATATAGTAAAGCACTTTATGCTTGTATTCCATTATCTCTTTTAGTAATTATTGGAAATAGCCTTGTACCCCACACACACATACATATATGTTCATCTCATGATGACGGCTCTGCTAACTTAACGCAAAAACACTATAGCTTTTGGGATGATATGTATCTCTATCGTGTACTCTAAAAGAAACAGAACTAAACCAAAAGATATTGCTTATGGTTTGTATTTATACTTCCTTGGTCTTTCATATAGAAATGCTGCCAAAGCATTAAACAGATTTGTAGAAAGAAGTCATGTTTCCATATGGAAATGGGTTCAACACTATAAACCACAGAGAGTATCATATACTAGAAGCAAATTTTCTGACTTTATCATTGATGAAACACAAGTTAAAGTCGGCCATCATTACTTTTGGATTTGGATTGCAATCAAGTCAGACGGTAAGACCATACTTGGTAACTATATATCATCAGAAAGAAACATGCTTGTGGCTGAACAGTTTATACAATCTCTGATTAGAAAATATGGAAAACATAATATTTCCACAGATGGTGGTACTTGGTATCCTCAAGCTTGTAAATTTTTGAAGTTAAAGCATCATATTCACTCATCGAATGAAAAAAGTCTTATTGAGCGTACAATCCAATACATAAAGGACAGAACGGAATGTTTTGATGACTATTTTCCTTGTAGAAAAGAAAAGTGTAAATTAAAGCACATTATCAATTGGTTCAATCTTTTTACTGATTATCATAATAAGAGGTGATTACTTAAGTTAACTGAACCATGATGACTGACCTTTTCTAAACCAGTAAATGCAATTGTACTGATTGTAGGTGGGGATATGTATTGCAAATAGATTCAATATACACTGGCTTAAGTTCCATATTGAATATAAGATCGAAGAGACTAACTGCAACACCATGATCTTATCTATATCTTTGTCTTGCATAGATAATAGTAAGAAAGAAACTACCATGACCAGTTCAAAAAAAATAGGTGATAATCTTCATTATGTATTTGCTGCCAACATATCAGATATACAAGCCGCTGGCGGATGTCTTTCTGTACAGATTCAAAAGTATACGATTGCTCTTTTCTATTGTAATTTCAAAGTACATGCAGTCGATAATCGATGTCCACATATGGGATTCCCTCTAAATCGTGGCACTGTTAAAGACGGTATTCTTACTTGTCATTGGCATCATGCACGTTTTGACCTTAATAGTGGAGGAACATTTGATCAATGGGCTGGTGACGTACGTTCTTTTCCTGTAGAGATTCGCAATGGAAATGAGGTATGGATTGATATTTCTTCATCTTCGTTGGATCCTCTTTCTTATAATCAAATGCTATTACAAAATGGACTTAAACAGAATATCTCCTTAATGATTGCTAAGGTGATTATTGCAATGTTAGGAGAAGAAGAGAAAAAAGATAATGATGTAAATAAAGAAGATAATGACAATAAAAAATATTCAGGTCTCACAAAGGCATTTCTTACTGGCCTTGATTTTGGTACTCACTACAAACAATCAGGATGGGGACAAGGACTAACAATACTCAGCTGTATGATGAATATTCTATACTACCTTGATATCAAAGATAGGCCTCACGCACTATATCATGGTCTTTCTGCTGTTGCACAGGATTGTGCTTCCATGCCCCCAAGGTTTGAGATATCTCCTTTACCATCATCATCTTGGCTTGATTTGTCTACACTTAAACGCTGGTTTAGACAATTTATCGAATCCCGTGATGCTCAAGCGGCTGAGAGATGTATTGTTACTGCAGTACGATTCGGTGCTGATAGCTGCCAGATGGCAGATATGCTTTTTGCAGCAGCTACAGATCATCGTTATCTAGATATGGGACACGTTCTTGATTTTACTAATAAGGCATTAGAAGCACTTGATATATCTGGATGGGATAATAAAGAGTTAGTAGAGTCTGTATTAAGTAGCCTTGTGTAAGATCGATTTTTCCTTTATCGAAGGTTCGTGTTTCGTCTGGTGAACTCAGACTTTTTTCTGCATTTTTGCCATTTATACCAAAAATACTAATAATTA
>JGI24806J26614_1000841_pt1 | contig 10403 bp, 10 predicted proteins | sample Kansoi200umMDA_FD_26614 | JGI IMG/M metagenome (IMG submission 26614) | reverse complement strand
CCGAAGGCTATTTATCTTACCGGGGGAGGTCTCTGCGGTTTATTTAAACAAAGCAGAGAAGTCAGCAGAGGTCATAGTAGTTGGAGAAACGAGCCGCTGAATAAAGCGGAAGTCTCACAACCGGCGAAGGGCCAAACATTAAGTTGTTCCCAATGCTGCATGGAGGCATAGCCAGCCATGCGATAAACGGAACAGAGCAACAAAAACGTACAGGATGATTGAACAGGTAATCACCAGAAAGAACATGCGGCTTGCATGTACCCATGTGGTGCAGAACAAAGGTTCTGCAGGCGTGGATGGCATGCCGGTAAATGAGTTATATCAACATGTGCAGCAGCACAGGGAAGGTATAGCCCTTGCAGTTACCAAAGGTGTTTATGTTGCACAACCCATCCTGGGGGTAACCATCCCCAAGAGCAATGGAAAGACAAGGCTGCTGGGAGTACCCACGGTAGCCGACCGCTGGCTGCAGCAATGCGTATTACAGGTTATTGCACCCCGGTTTGAGTATGAGTTTAAGGCACACAGTTACGGTTTTCGTCCTAACAAAAACGCTTTACAATGCGTACAGCAATCACAGCAGTACATCCATCAAGGGTATCGGCATATTGTTGATATAGATTTAAAAAGCTTCTTCGATGAAGTGAATCATTGTTTGCTGTTAGAGTTGCTGTACCGCAAAGTAAAATGTCCGCTAACGCTTCGCCTTATCCGCAAGTGGTTAACAGCACCTATTTTAATTAATGGCAGGCTCACCAAACGCAGCAAAGGCGTATCACAGGGCAGTCCTTTAAGTCCGCTGCTGTCCAATGTCATGTTGCATGAGTTAGATAAGGAGCTGGAAAAACAAGGCTGTAAGTATGTGCGTTATGCTGATGATTTTAGTATTTATGCTAAAAGCAAACAGGCAGCCCGGAAGATTGGCAACAGCATCTATTTGTTTTTAAAGAACAAACTAAAGCTGTCCCTTAATTGGGAAAAGAGCGGCATTCGCAAACCCGTGCAATTTGAAATACTGGGCTACAAATTTGTACCCACGTACCAGAAAGGCGTGAAGGGCAAATACCAGTTAGTAGTAAGCGATAAAAGCTGGAAGAAGCTGAAACAAAACCTTAAAAACATTACCCGTAAAACTACTCCGCAATGTGTAGCTGAACGCATCAGCAAACTCAAAGAAACATGCCGGGGCTGGCTGAATTACTTCCGTATGGCAAGTATCAGCGGTAAGCTCCGTGACATAGACGGCTGGGTGCGAAACAGGCTACGCTATTGCATCTGGGCAGACTGGAAGAAACCGGAACGGAAGCGTAAAAACCTGATCCGCTTGGGGGCAGACCAACACCATGCCTATGTATGGAGCAGAACAAGAAAAGGGGGCTGGGCCATTGCCCAATCACCCATACTGGGAACAACTGTAACGCTTAAACGCCTGCAACAAAGAGGTTATGAATCCATGCTTGACTACTACGCAAAAGTAGCTCCGCAACTTAATGAACCGCTGTATACGAGACCCGTACGTACAGTGGTGTGAGAGGCGCACCCCGTTAGCTACAACTGACGGGGCCGTCTACTCGATTGGGCGTTCGTTTTATCTGTCCATGTTTAAGGCTTTCATTATCTCATTCAATGCTGAGTCAGAAATTATCTTCATTCCCCAGTCTTTATCAACATAATTATAATAAGCAATTACAATTTCTTTTTCCGGGTCTATATATAAGGCTTGTCCGCCAAAACCTGATTTCATCATTACGCCATCACTTGCTAAATCCCACTGATAAGCCCATTTAAATGGTGCAAAAGAATTTGTAATAGCCGGGGCACCAAAAATTTCTTTGATTTGTGCAAGGCTAACCATGCGTTCATCTCTTGCCTTTATCTCACTCTTTGTAAAAAGCATACCGAAACGTGCAAGGTCTCTTAGCGTTGCCGACACGCCGCCATGCGGCCAGGCTATACCTTGGTCTGAAAGGCATACATAAGCATCGGAAGATGCACCCATCGGGTTCCATATTTTTTCCGTTACGAGGTCAGCATATTTTTTCCCGGTAATCTTTTCTGCAAGCCAGCCTAACACAAAAGTATTTATGTTAGAGTATGCGGCTTGTACACCTGGCAGAGTATCCTTTTTCATACCAGCAAGAAATTTGTAAACAGATGACGGTGTATTATCAGCTTTAGGTAAAATGCCTAATGCAGATTCAAGCTGGTAATTTTTATGTAAGGGATTGGTGAATGGACCAGATTCAAAGTCTATTGAGCGGTTGTCCATACCGGAACGCATATTCAGAATATCTCTTACAGAAATACCCTGCCAGTCTGAACCCTGCAATTCGGGAATGTATTTCTCAATGGATTGGTTGATGTCAATTTTCTTTTCGTTTATTAAACTCGTGATAATAGTTGAAGTGATTACTTTGTTTACAGATTGAAGGGTATGCTTGTCTTCCGGCAGCATTGAAAAATATTTTTCATATACAATAGCGCCTTTTTGAACTACTATGAAACTGGCAATGTGTAATTTTTCCAAATAGTCTTCAAAGGAAAGTGCACCTGTCTTTGACTTGATAATTATCTTGTTAAATGATTTTTTAGGATTTTTTGGAAACAGATATGGCTGGCAGGATTTCTGGATAATGCCAACGGGAAAAAATTCCGACATATACCTGAAAGTATATTGAGATAACCTTCCTCCAATATCCCATCTGCTTTTATTAATACTGTCGTGAATAATTTCTGTTTCTTGAGGAGTATAATGTAGTTGCTGTGCATAGGAAGAAAGCTGCCAAACAGCCAGTATCATTGTTAATATGTATCGTAAAGTAACTTTCATATCTTGAAGTCTCTTTTAAAATGACAACGTTGAAGTGTTTATGAAGTTGTGGCATTTGAAAAACGTAAGTTTCAATTAACCACAAAAGCAAAATAGTGATTTATAGTTGAATGATTAACGTTCAGCCACAATTTTATAAACACACTATTGGCAGCAGTAAATATCTAATCATCTTGTCGTAACCCTTCTTTGTCTACATATTCCAAAATTTTTTGAAGACTGCCTTTGTATATAAAGGTAGTCAGCCTAAGGGTTTTAGTTTCAGACGGTTTTAAAATAACCGAAGGGTCAGCATGATGACAGCTTCTATCTGGGTTTGTCCATAAATTGCCTGTTTCTGAAGTATATGTTGCAGCAACCCATTTTTTATCATGAGATAATGTTGCAATAACTGGTTTGTCAACTTTTCGTGACTTATGGTATCTGGTAATCGAGTCCTCATCTTTTTCAACCCTTGCCCTGGCAACTGGCAAAGTATATGAAACGAGATAACGGCAGGGAAGCCATTTTTGCAATGGCATAGTAAGTCGTTCAGGTGTTTCTGAAGCTAGTAAGTCAAAGCCATCTGAATGGTGAACATACGTTCTTTCTAATAAACTGTCATAGAATTCAGAATATAATTGAACGCAAGTAACTGCCTGAAACTTTTGATAAGAGTTATTTGAATTGTTTATAAACTTATAAGAATACCAAACTCCATTTGAATCAAGTTGTACTTTAGCAATCATCTTTACGTTTCCATTTAGTTCTGTTTCATACATAAGCATGTTACCTTGAATTTTCCACGATGGTAAAGTTGTTTTGTTCAAACTCCCTCTTGAAACGAGATAAAGATGTTCGAGAGTATTAGTTTGTTCATTTGTGCCTGTCACATGTTCGGGAAACTCCACCTCAATACCTCGTTCAGAATTTGATTGACCAGGTAAAAGAATTTTTAAAAGTGGAAAATCCTTGTTAATAACTGTCAATCTTAATCCCGAAATAGGTTCAATAATTGTCAAATCACCTTGGTCCTTTCTTACTGAAAACAAACATATACAGAGGATACATGTAAAGAGGATAAAAACTAAAAACCGTTTCATTATTTGTCAAAATTTTTAGGTTTTTATTGCTGCCAACGAACAGGGCTTTGCGTTCGTGTGGGGCAATTGCGAACTGTCAGCCCTGGTTAAAGATATATTGCTTAATTGAAAAACTAAAGTTCAGTCCTTGCACTTCAGCCCACATGACGCAAAACTATTGTTGGCAGCGGTAATCAGCAACAATCCCAATAAAAATGAACATTTGTAAAGTTTCTATTTTTTAGATTCTCTTCAGAGATAAAAAAGTTACAAACACCCGCATCTCCGAACATTATTTTGTCATCAGTGTCTATTTGTAAAAGCAATAAATGATCCCTTATTTTTCGATCATATTCTCTCGGGTCTGTTTGGGTAAAATAAGCATAACCGCCTAGTTTATGTCCGCAGATGTAGAATGATTTTGTAAATTCTTCTTTCTGCTCTTTCGTTAGGGATTCGGCAAATTCATAAAACGTTTTACCATTAAATTTTGGAGTAAACCGAATATCTTCTGTACTGCCATATTCGACCTCTTTTTTAAAACTAAGTGAATGTTCAACAGATATCGGGCAGTCTTCGTACAATTCTGGTTCTAAAAATGAAAAGTCTGTAATTATTTCCTGATCTAAATTTTCATGATAAAAAACCCGAAGATCACCTTCACGTATGTCGTCCCAAAAAACAGGGGATAGAAAAAACTGTAAAATGCCTTTTTGCGGAAAATTTTCTAATGGAGGAATTTCTTCAAAGTTCAGTTGAGCCCACATTTTTAAGGGCTTGCCTAACTTGTTTTTTGGATATTTCAGATTCCTTGGGAAAAATGGTGTTCCTAAGAATTTACTTTGCTTTAATGATAGCTGTAGTCTATTGGTATTCGGAGCGGCAGCGATCCTAACTGTCTCGAGTTTAAATTTTTCGATCTCCGATTTGTATTCTTCTAGAAATGTTGGAATCATGAATTGCGTCAATAATTATTGCTGCCAACGAATCGGTATTTGCGATGGCAGGGAATTCATTGATTGTCCAGCCCGGTACAAATGCCCATTTGAAAATTGACCCGTCCTGAAAAAAGTTGACTGGTTTTGTTAATTAATCCTGTTATTGGTTTACTAAGATAATTCATCCTGATATAGGTTGAGTTAAAAAGTAGTTACCGTGGGCTGGCGATAAATATTGTTGTAGCCACTACAGCTAAAGAAAATATTTATTGTGCGCTGGCCATTGATGATGTTTGCATTTGATCCTCCTTTGTTTTTCGTTTGTAATAATAGTTTTTCCATTGTTTTATTTTGGGGCCCTTTTTGATGGTGTACTTCGTGTGGTATCTGCCAGTTTAAGCTGGCATGCCTGCGTTTGTAATTGTAAATGGTAATGCATCGGGCTATGTGTCGTGAAGCGGCATCGGCATCATGATAATAATTACTGATCAATTCTGTTTTTAATATTCCATTTACTCTTTCAGCAATGGCGTTTTCATACGGATCTCCATTCTCTGTCGTCGATATCATACAGTTTGTTTTTTGTAACAGGTCTGTATAAGCAGTGCTGCAATATTGTATGCCTCTGTCGCTGTGATGGATAACGATGGCATCAGCTGGTTTTTGTGCCAATGCTTTTTTAAGCGCCAATAGTCCGCTGCTTACTTTCATGTCGTCGCTCAAATTAAAACCAACAATTTTTCTACTGTAAGCATCTGTAATTAAAAACAGGTAAGCATGCCTGTGTTTGAGTGGTATGTAAGTGATATCTGCTACCCATAACTCGTGTGCCTTCATGGGCTCAAAATCCTTTACCAGGTTAGGATACCGGCGAAAGTGGTGTTTGCTGTTAGTGGTGTAAACATTGCGTTTCAACTTTCGTACAAGCAGTTTATTCGCTTTCAAAAAATCAAAGAACTTATCTCTGCCCATTTTAATATTGTGCTCGTCAAAAAATGGCTGTAATTCTACAAACAACTTTCTACCGCCACAGCGTGGCTGAAGTTTACGTATGGCATCTATTTGTTGCAGGATGGTGCCTTGCTGCATTGCAAGGGTAAGTTGTTTATTTTGATGTTTGTGATAAGCCTGTGAAGAATAGCCAAGCAGTCGGCAAATGGCTTGCAGACTAACAAACCTTTTTACCTTTTTTATTTCCCGGACTGCCGGCTTCCAGACTTTTTTCTGATGGGAATATTTAGCTTTTCTTCAGCCACATTGATCATGATATCCAGTGCATCGGCACGAAGTTTTTGCCACTCCAGTTGCTTTTCTAAAGCAGCTATTTTTTTGAGTAAATCATCCTGGGTGATTTCCTTTTTGGGAGCTCTTTTTTTATCCGGATCATTCATATCCCGAATGTAATGTTTTTCCTGTTTTTCGCTTCGTGGAAGGTCATGAACGCCCTGGTAAATCTGCACCCATTTGCAGATGGTGGTGCGGCTGATGCCATACTTAGCCTGGAGTTTTCTGTACCCGCTGCCTTGCTCCAGGTACTCTAAAATGATCTGTTCTTTTAAGTCCATAATGGTTGATTTGTAGTCAACCTATTTCAGGACGAGACACTTTATTGTTGAAGATAAGGTTTACTGCTTGGCGTTGTTCGTCACGCTGGAACTGCTGCTGATGAATGGACATAGCCGAAGTTCAATTCGTCGCCCCGCCATAGCAGCAAGCCCCTTATTGGCTAGTCGTTTTTCTTTTACGAAACATCTGAAATCCTATCTTTTATCGCCTTCTTTATTTCAGCGAAATCGTCTTTTGAAAGCATTGGAACAGTTAGCGCATTTATGTCTCTAAGAAACTCTAATAAAGGACCTAATTCGTTATTAATGCTTTTTATTTTACGATACCTATCAGGAAATCTAATACCTAATTTTTCAATTTTTTCAAACTGATCTTGCCAATAGGTTGATAGCTCTCCCCAAGCATCAAGGCTGTCCAAGTTCAGTTCTTCTAATCGTATGGGATAAATTTTCTCTAGCAGTTTTCCGGTCTCTAAACTCGAATTTCTGTATAATTCATATAGTTCAAACATGCAGTATTCTGAACGTAAATATTTGTCGCTTAGCACAACAACAACAAAACTACCCTTCCCGATTGTCTTCATAAAATCTGAAATGAGCCCTTTATATCCAAGATTGACTTTATCTCTTACCAGTTCATATTTGTCATCATTTTTCAGACTATCATAGAGTTCGTCAACAATCTTTTCCTTTTCTTGCCCCCAAGCATATGAAAAAAATATTTTAGGTTTAAAATATTTAAGTAATTCTATTATTCTTGATAGTTCCTTTTTAAAATAGATTTTATTTTCATTTATTTCCTTTTCTGTGAATTTCTTCTGAACAACCTTTTCAATAAATTGATTGTATTTATTTACCGTCGAGACGATAGTTTCTCTTTGAAAAATTTCTTGAGGTTGCGACAGATACTGATTTAACTGATTATATGCTTCGTTTAAATTTCCTTTCTTCTCAAGTAATTCAATACTCGAAATAAACTCGTTTATTTCTTTCTCAATTCTCTTCGAAGCGTGGATGTTTATAAAAGTTTCTCCATATTCTTTGAAAATGCTTTCCATGTGCCGTGCTAACATAATATCCTTATAGGAAATTATATGGTTGCTGTCCCAAGTGCTCAGATAAATCTTTAAAGTTGTCCAGGTGTTTTCCCATCTTGGATGGTGAGGTAAAGTATTACATATAGGTGCCACTCTTGACATATACTCCAATACTTGGTCAAATGTCCTAAACATATACTCTCGAAAAAGTTCTACTCTATTTTGTGAAGGATTTTCAGGTAATGGTGATACCACAAGTTGCCATCCTTTTAGTTCTTGCTCCAGAATTAGAAGCAATTTTTTTTCATCTAGCTTATCAGGCGGTATTGGAAAGTTTTGCGGGTACCGCTTTCTTAGTGCTGATAGGTCTGGTCTATCATTATTGAATTCAAAGTCTGAAGACATTTGTTGTGATAATTTGAAAGTTACTTAAAATGCCAGCCAACGATCAGGGCTTTGCACTGCTGGGGAATATTACTTCCGTCAAGCCCGGCTAACCGATGATGAAAATAGAAATAAAAGTTGATGATTTGTACTTAGTCCAAAGTTGCTTGTCCCGACTGAACGACTGCCCAGTGACGCTGTGCAGTTGCTGAACCACGGCTTCCGTCCGCCCTAGTAGTGCAAAACCCCTTGTTAGCGGCTGTACGGATTACTATTGCGATATTGTTACATTGTATTTCCTCATTCTTAATTGATCAATTTTTCTTTTTGGATCTGGCTTGTGCGCTTTTGAATTATCCATGTAACTTTCAATGTCATAGAAATAATCCGTAATTAAGCTGTCTTTGAATAGCACCCTAAACTGATCAATTGCACTTTTTGTTATTCTGTAACCAGATGAGTCAGGGTTGTCCACAGCGGGGCTTCTAAAAAAAAGTCCTGATGAGTCAGTGCCCTTAATTAGCAGAAATGTTACTGGCATACCGTCGCAACACCCAGTCCATTGATGTGGTTGTTTAATTTTTGTTTTTTGAATAACTAGAGAATCAAAAATTGTATACTGACTTTTTGATAATAATATAGACTTATGGTAAAATGTATCCGTAATTTTTTCCCCAATTATTATATCTCTACCCATTACTCTAGGGCTTATTAAAAAAGAAATATTTTGATCATTTTCTGTTTTAGATAAAGCAATTTCTGCTCTTTCGTCAAAACTTGGATTAAGAAAAACTTTAAAAATTTCCTGGTCTTTTGTAGTAATATTTTTCGGATTTTGTTGGCAAGCAGAAAATATTAATAAACCAAGTATTGTGAATGAGATCTTTTGCATAGCTGGGACTTAAGGTAATATTGCCGCTAACGACCAGGGCTTGGCGAAGGTGTGGTATTCATTGAACGTCAAGCCCGGTGATGATGATGATAAAGAAACTAAATTTTTATTTTAAACGAAAACTAACTTGCTTACTCTTTATGTCCGTTACGAGCGCTTAGAATGATGTCACACGAAACGAAAGCCTAATAATGATTTGTTGCTGAGATTACTTCCGTCAAGCCACACTTTTGCCAAACCCCTTGTTAGCGGATGTTTTTATTGTATGTCAATTATGAACAGATTAAACTCAGGAAGGTGTCCCTGTGCTGATTTTTTGATACTAAATTTTTGATTTGCGAATTTAACACCCAACAGATTTGCTGCTCTGTTATTTGATTTTACCCAACCATATATATTTTCAATACCTTTTTTCTTAGCCACTGAAATTGTATGCTCAGTTAGTTTTTGGCCAAGTTCTGGGACCATTAAATCTCGGTTTAAATATGTGCTTATGTGAGCAGTGTATTTGCTAAGCAATGGATTGTCAAGTAATGGAAAAAGACCTTGCCATCCTATTAAAACGTTTTGTTCAGTAATGACTACTGATATTATGCTTTTGGGGTGTCCAAAAAGATTGAAAAAATCTTTTTTTATTTTTTTGGTATTAGCACTTCTAAGCCCAGTAGATTCCTCTTGTCCACCACTCCAGATGTTAAAGCATCTGTCGATATCAGTTGTCTTACATTTTCTTATTTTAATGTTTGCCATAGAAAAGAGCTGTTTAAAATATCCGCTAACGTTCGAGTATTTGCGAAGGCAGGGAATTTAATGATTGTCCAGCCCTGTACGCTGCTGATTGAAAATACGATGATGAAGTTATTTACAAAAGCTGATAGTTATTCGTCTGACCGAACTGAAGCTGGGATTTGCAAATAGCTGATGTAACTATGTCCTGCCCAACTTGCATAAAACCCAATGTTAGCTGTTGTTTTTAGTCCGTCAATTTGTATTTATCTCTATACTCAAACAGCGTTGATTTCATATTAGTAAAGGTGTACTTGTCTTGTTTAAGTTTGTCATACTCCTCTTGTGCTTTTTCAAACTGTTTGTACTCGCCATAAATTATAAGTCTGGCAAACTTGTCGAGCTTAATATTCTGGTCTTGCAATAATTGTATTACGTCAGCTTTAGTTTTGTTTCTTTCAAAATAAGGGACAATAAAGTTGAGAACATTGTCTATTGTTTCTCTCTTTAATTCTGCGATGTCAGTACTTAAGTCTATGTCGAACCATTTGTCAATATTGTATTTTAGCTTACCTATTCTTTGTCTGATTGCACAAATTGGCTCAGTTGGATAATCTGGAATTTCACCATTATGATATGTATAAAAAGTCAGCCAATATTCTGGTATAAAAAGTCCTGTATTAATTGTAAACGATATGTAGTCTTTGGAATAAAACGAACTTTTCTGAACATTTATGATTTGTCCAAGCTCTTGAAACTGTCGATAAAAATTATTTCCTTTCTTTTTAAAACCTAAGGGCTTTAAAATTGTCTGAAAACAATCCTTAATAATAACGTCGAAATTTTGTTCTGTAACGGTCTTCATAAAATAACAGCTAACGGTACGGCTTGGCGATGTGGTGGAATTTGAAAAGCGTCCGCCCGGAACCGCAGCCCAATAAAAATACAAAAGATGAAGCTAACAAGTAAA
>JGI24806J26614_1000840_pt1 | contig 10408 bp, 12 predicted proteins | sample Kansoi200umMDA_FD_26614 | JGI IMG/M metagenome (IMG submission 26614) | reverse complement strand
ACGAGTTCCTGCTTTACCGCCTGCAGTTCGGGAAGCAACGCAGACGGAGGTTCTCCGAGAAGGACGCTCAGGCGATGAATCGTCCGTGTGATCTGGCTCTCCAGCGCAGGCGCTGCGGCCTCGGTGCTTTCGAGTTGGGCCTGCTGCCGCTCTACGTCGAGCCGGGTGCCCAGCCCGGCGTCTGCGCGCGCTTGTGTTAAGCGAAGAGAGTCCCGCTGCGAGGCGACGTACCTCGTGGTAATCGCGAGCCTTCGCTGCGCTCCCCGAAGCTCGGCGTAAGCGCCGGATACTTCGCTCAACAGACTGACCAGGACGTCGCGACGAGACTCCTCTGAAACCCGCACCTCAGCAGTGGCTGCCTTGAGGGCATTGCGTTTGCCGCCAAACAGGTCGAGTTCCCATGAGGCGTCCAATCCGGAGCGAACCAGGTTGGTCTCAGAAGCCGCTATCAGGGAGCTTCCGGCAGGGCTGGTTCCCACAGGCAAATTCGGTTCCGGAAATCTGCCGCGGAGGCGCTGAAAAGAAACGCTCTGGCCGGCGGACGGCAGGAGGTCCGCCCGAACGATCCCACGGGCGGCGCGCGCTTCCAGTACGCGTTGCGTAGAGAGTTGCAGGTCGAGATTGTTTTGCACGGCGCGTTCGATCAGCCGGTCCAACTCGGGATCGGCGAGCTTACGCCACCACTCTTCTTCGAAAGCGGCGGATTGCGCCACTAACCGGATGGCGAACAGCGCCGCCAGGATCAGTATTCGGGGCATGATGCTTCCTTCACTGAGCGCGTACCTGGACGTCCACCTGTTGCCCCGGCCTTAGCGGCGCTCCCCGGTCGAGAGCGAAGATTACCTGCAACACCCGGGAGTCCGTGCGTTCGGTGGCGTCGTTGGTCAGATTTTTTTTGGGGATCACGTAAGGCTCGAACCGGACAAAGTGCAACGGATGGTGTGTGGAACCTTCCCCGCGCGGGGACGCCACCGCCGCCGCGCCCGCCCGAACACGCGAGGCGTCCTGTTCGTCCACGTCCGCCCGGACATGCAGGCGGCTGGTATTGCCCATCAGGATCAGTGGCTGCGGCAAAGGGCCCACTTGCGCGTATTCGCCCGCGCGAACCTTGCACTGAAGGATCTCGCCTTCAATTGGCGCGGTTACGGTCAAGCGGTCGACGTCCGCCTGCGCGCGTGTGACTTGCGCCAAAGCTTGGTTCACTTCAGCAGTGGCGACATCGATATCCGGTTTCCATGACCCGGCTTTCAGCAGGGCAAGTGCAGCCTGCGCTTGCGCTAGCTTCGCTTTCGCGGCATCCACCGCGATTCGCCGCCTCAGGAGATCCTCCTCACGCCTGGCGCGCGGATCCTGAACACTTTCGATAAGCCTGAGCTGCACGGCTGCGTCCTGAAGGAGCTCCTCCGCTTCGCGGACGCGCGCTTCGGCGAGTGGGACCTCCTCGGGCCGAGGAGATGCCCGCAGTCTGTCAAGCCTCTTCTGCGCGACCTCCATGGCGCTTTGGCGCTGAGCGAGTTCCGCCACGGCGCCCCGGTCATCCAGGGAGAAGAGCTTATCGCCCTTCCTCACCTGATCGCCGGATCTGACGTAAACATGTGTGACCAGTCCGGGCACCGGTAAGCTGATCGAGATATTCTCTGTGCTCGCTTCGACCAGTCCTACGGCTCCGACTCCTTTGTCGTAGACGCTCACCGGTGGGGACGCGGGCGGTGGCACCTTCTGAATCGAGGGCTGGGTTTTTGCAATTGAGACGATTGCGACAATCAATGCAATCAGACCAAACGATGGTAGTCCATACTTAATCATCACTGCTTCCTTAATCAGGCACCTTTCAACAAGACGGGTTTACGAATCTCAATGTGCTCGATTCGCCCGTCTTCCATATGGGCGATGCGATCGCCAAACTTGACGGCGCGGCTGTCATGTGTGACTACGATCACCGCGCGATCTTCGCGGACAGCCACGCGCATCAGCAATTCCATCACTCCATACCCGGTCTGGTGGTCGAGCGCGGAGGTCGGCTCGTCGCAGACAATCAATCTGGGCTCGTGCACCAGCGCTCGCGCTAATGCCACTCGCTGCTGCTGGCCGCCCGAAAGCCGCGACGGCAAATCGTTCAGCCGGCCGTTGAGCCCCAACTCCAGCAGTAGCTCGGAAGCCCTGGCGACGGCCCGCCGGCGCGGCATCCCCGCCGCCAACAAGGGAACCGCAGCGTTCTCGGCGGCCGTAAGGGCAGGCAACAGGTGGAACTGCTGGAACACGAACCCGAGATTCTTGCGGCGAAATGCGACGCGCTCCTCGGGTGGCATCTTCTGCACATCGCGATCGAACACCCGGAGGTCCCCGTCGGTGGCATCCAGGAGTCCTGCGATTACCGAAATCAGTGTCGTCTTGCCGCAGCCGCTTCGGCCCATGAGCAGAGTCAACTCTCCGAATGGGACCTCGAGATTGACACCACGCAGCACCTGCGCCCGGTTGTGTTCGGTCACGAATTCCTTGGTGATGTCACGGCAGACAACCGCAACTGGTCTTCTGGTCGTCATCCGCGGAACACCATCGCCGGCTCGAGCACCAGCGCCTTGCGGATGCTCATCAGGCTTGCCATTATGACGATCATCAGTACCACTACCCCGGTACCCAACGCGACCTGCCAAGGGAGAAAGAATCCACGAAGATCGATCGTTTTCCTGGTGACCTCGAAGAATATCGCGGTCGCCAGGATTCCGATCGAGTAGCCGATAACACCCACAGTTACAGCCTGCAGCAGAATCATTCGCACAATGCGCCAATTGGTTACCCCTACCGCCTTCAACACACCGAATTGCTTTAGATTTTCGATGGTGAACAAGTAAAGAGTCTGGCCCGCTACTAGCGTTCCCACCAGCAGCCCGATGACGATCGTGATACCGAAATTTATGGGGATTCCGCTATGCTTCAGGTAATACCTGAGGGTCTGCCATCCGAATTCGTCTTGGGTAGCAGCGTGGAGTTCCGTGGCAGCGACTATGTGGCGGCAGGCCTCGTGATCGGTAACACCGCTTTTTGCTTTCGCCAGCACGAACGACATCATGTTCCGCTCCTGCCCGCGGTACCGGATCGCGTTGCTATAACGGGCGTAGAACACCGGCAGATTGTTGAAGGGCGCCGACGAGTCGAAGATGCCGGCCACCGTGGTCCTGTGGTCGTTCAGTTCGAAGGTCTTGCCGGTTTCGAGCGGCTGACCCGGAAAAAAAAACGCATACGCGGCACGGTCTATCAAAACGGCATCCGGCTGCTGCAGAGCCGCGATGGAACCGGCCAGGAGACGGCGGGGAGCACCGACGAGAGAATGGTCGTCGACGCCGATCAAAAGGACGGAGCGGAAATTCCCGTCACCGGATCTGGCGATCGCGTGGCCCTTAAACAAGGGAACAGCCCACTCGACGCCCTCCACCCCACGCACCCGGTAGAGCACGTCATCGGGTAGCGCTTTGACCTCATCGAAGTACTGGGTTCGAGGATCCATCACCCAGATAGTTGCATCCTGAACGTCGAGGATTTGACTGCGTGTGCGATTCATGATGCCGGCAAAGATCGAGCTTTGGTTCGACATCAGGAAAGTGGAGAATGCCACCGCCATAACCAGACCCAGGTACTTGACACGATCCCCGCGAAGCATTTGCATAGCTACAAAATTCATTGCTCACCTTGACGAGGGGTGGCCGGCTTGCAGCCAACCCTCACCCCCTGTCTTGTAAGCGGGAATTTTCAAGGAACTGGCTCACGCTGGATTTGGCGATTTGTAACGGGATGGAACGCGAACTTGATCTCTCGGATGCTGTGCATGAGTTGTGTATGAACCAGCTGCAACGAATCAGCTCAAATTGGCACAAAATGATCCTCGATCGGTATCGAACTGGAACAAAACACAGCCAATCGCAATTCGTTGATGCGTATGATACCGGAGCGGATGAGTCTTGAAAACCGTTAACGGGGTGACTCGTTCGGGGGTTCGAATCCCTCTTCCTCCGCCATCTTTTTGGTAGTTGCCGATCTCGTTAGCCCGTTATTTTCCTGCGAAACCTTCCAACACCCAGATGTCATAGGGCCAGTTGGAGACCGCTGTGAAGAATCGTTTGCCATCTGGGTGCATGCTGAAATGGTGAGCTTCGCCAATACTGGGCGGAAGATCAGCCAGGACACGCTTTTTTCCCGTCGCAACGTCAATGGAAAGCAGTTGCCACTCGGCGCCGGCGCCCCTGACATTGTGGAACAACCGTAGAACCTGATGACCGTCGCGCGAAAAGCCAACGACCTGGTACACCGGATTAAAGGGTGTATCGAGAATTCGTTCCACGGAGCCATCGGGTGACAGCAACAAAAGCTCTTTGTTCCCCTGAGCAAGAATCCAGGCTCCGTCTGAAGACCAGCCAAGCGGCCGGCGCGCCTGGTTCTGGGTGTCCGGCAACGGCCATTTCTTCAGCGTCTCGGGAGCAGCGCTCGAACCTGGCCGCACCTTGACCAACTGCCCTTCGTGCCCCACACTCCGGACGTAGACAATCCACTGGCTGTCCGGCGACCAAGCACCTGAATCCGAGAGACTGGCCTTGTCGTCCAGGGGGACCAGATTCCCGCCGGATGAGGTGGATAACATGAGTTGCGATGCGCCGGCACGGTCGGCGTCAATCAGGAGCCGAGTTCCATCCGGCGCCCGTCCGCGAGACATTTTCACCGTCATTCATCACGGTGACGTCTTCGATCGCCCATTTCCCGGAGCGGTCGGAGGCAAAAACGTAATGGTTTCCAGAGGGCGCCCATGCCGGATAGATGCCAAGGGACGGTAAGATGCGGGCCTTTCCATCCTGCAGGACCACCTCAACCAGGTTCCAGCCAAAAACTCCCGAAGAGAACGCAATGCGCGTCCCATCGGGCGAGACGGCGGGCGAATGAAGAGCCGACGGAATGGGGTACAAAACCCGCGTCGTGCCTTCCTGAGTGTCGATGAGAAGCAGTTCGCAATTTTCTGGGGGACACGCGGCTGCCACTAGATGCCTGCTATCAGGCATCCAACTCGCAGTCCTGAAAATTGTCGTGGGGAGACCTCCTCCTAAGATCGATGGAATTCTCCTGGCCTCACCCGAAGGATAGGCAAGAACCCATAAGTCATCGTTCCTGACCACAGCCAGTTTTGAACCATCTGGCGAGAACGCTTGCACGTTTCCCGGCGGATCGAAAGGAGGCTTGCCGAACTCGCGCGGCGGCTGGCCGCCGGCACGGAGGTCGCTGCCGATCCAGAGCTTCGCATCCCTGGTAAAGCAAGAGTCTTGCCGTCAGGATGAATTGCGGCGGGCCCCGACACTCCGTCGAGCACAGACTCGGGGTTTCCACCGGCGGCACCGACTGCCCAGAGCCCTGGGGTTGCAGCGGTGAAGTATATTCGCGATCCGTCCGGTGACCAGAACGGGGAGAAGGCGCCGAGTTGTCCATGCGTAAGCTGCGTATGCTGCGCGGACCCAACCGCTCTCGTCCTCAACTGCAAGACTCCGCGAACCGTGGCAGAGTAGGCGATGCTCTTGCCATCCGGCGACCATGCAGGCGTCCATTCGGTGGCAGCATCGCCTGACAATAGGGTGAAGCGATAGGCGGACAAATTGGGCGCCCTTGTGTGTGGGATGAGGAGCCAGGCGAGGGCGGCACCGAGGACGAGCGCGCCGGCGGCAAGGGCAACGGTCCAGAGCGGTGGCGGTTAGGAGAGGCGGCTACGGAAACTGCTTGCGCCGACATCGTTGCCTCGGAGGGCCGTTCCCGGATGTGGCGCAACTCGCGGTGCAGGTCACGCGAGGAATCGTAACGATCCGCCGGGTCCTTCGCCAGTAAGCGCTCGATCAGCCAGCGCAATGGTTGAGGAACCGTAGCTGGAAGCGGCTCGGCGTCTTCCCGGATGATCGCCGTCATCTCGGCGCGGCTGTTGCGGCGGAACGCGCTGTGGCCGGTCGCCATCTCGTACAGCACCAACCCGAAGGAAAATTGATCCGACTGCGGACCCAGGCTCTGGTCTCCTCGGGCCTGCTCAGGAGACATATACGCAACCGTGCCGACGGTCGTGCCGGGATCGGTGAGACGCATCGTCTCGGTCAGCTTGTCGTCTCCTCCCACAGAATCGGCCGCTTGGCGAGACCGAAATCCAGAATCTTGACCCGGCCCTCCCGATTTACCAGGATGTTCTCCGGCTTGAGATCGCGATGCACGAAGCCAGCGTTGTGCGCCGCCGCCATCCCATCGGCGATCTGGATCGCCAGGTCGAGGCACTTGCGCATATCCGACTGCGGAGCCACTGGAGAACCATCCACATACTCCATGACCAGGTAGTCCGGTCCGACGTCGTGGAGCGTGCAGATGTTCGGATGATTCAGCGCAGCGACCGCGCGAGCTTCCCGCTCGAATCGCTCGCTGAACTGCTCGGACGAGACCTTCACAGCCACCTCGCGGTGCAGACGGGTATCGCTGGCGCGATACACCTCGCCCATGCCGCCCTTGCCAATCGGCGACAGTATTTCGTAGGGGCCGAGCTTTTCGCCCACAGCAACGCCATACCGGGCTAGTCTATCCGATCAACAGAATGATCAGGGAAGTAGTGCATGCACTGAGAGGTAGCCCATCCACTTTGAAGAGCCGCGCAACAGCCAATTCCCCTGTCGTGGTTGTGCATGAGTTGTGCATGAATGGGCTAGAACTAACCCCTACCAAACGACACAGACGCAACTCTTTCGTTCTTGCAAGTGAAAGAAAACACGATCAACCACGCTTTGATGACAGTGGGTAAGCCGACGTCGTCAAGTCTTGAAAACCGTTAACGGGGTGACTCGTTCGGGGGTTCGAATCCCTCTTCCTCCACCAGAATCTCAGTGTCCGGAGCGGACACATAGGTGACAGATTGTTCCTAAGACATGGGTGACACTTTTGGCCCGAAGGGGTTGTCGAGGGGCTGCAGAGTTTTTTCCTCCAGATCGATATACCCGAGATCGTAGCTCATAAAGCTGACGAGCCAAATTCCGGGCTCCACTTCTTTTGACGCCGACCGCCTGGCCGGCGAGCGATACGCTGAGATTGATTTTCTTCCGGTAAACGCACAAACGGTCGCAGCTGGTGACCGTCCTGTACGGTCGTGAAACGGGTAGTGCGGTTCGGGGATGACTTGATAAGGCCGCTGCGAGGCGATAGAGTTGGGCCGGGCACTTCATTTCCAGCGCCTCATGCGGACGCTCGTTGTTAAACGCTTCCACGAAGGTGTCGAATTTTGGCCTGCCGCTGGAGGATGTTGGCGCCGGCAGGACGTGTGGCTTCCTGCTTGAGGGTGAGGTGCATGCGTTCATGCCGGCCGTTCTGCTGGGGATGACCGGGGCGAATGCGCTCGATGGCAATGCCGAGGCGCAACCACCACACCGAAAGCTTGGAGAGATTGAATAAACCGTTCGGGGAAGCGAAGGGAACTCCATTGTCGGAGCGGATCGCCAGCGGCAAGCCGCGCCTGGCCGCTACGATCGCAGCCTCCAACTGCTCGGGCAGTTGGTTGGCATAGCGAAACGGCCGGCGTGTCCGAGCGAATTCATGCTCGGCGACAAGCGCTACTGCTATCCGCTGACTAGGCCTTCCAGGCCGCATTCCTCATAGCGTTCGAAGATCTTGTAGCCGGTCTTCCTGGAAATGCCGAACTCGCGGCACAGGGAAGCCATGCTTTCCCCGTCCTTGAGCCGGATCACAAAGCGCATTCGTTCGTCCATCACAGATCGTTCCTTCCATGGCATCCCCACTTCCGCCCCCTGACGGGGAGAAAAGTGTAACCCAGTCTCCGGAACGTTCTGTCACCCATGTCTCGGATGGTCACAGACAAACAACGCGCGAGATGCGCGTGACGCCGGCGAAGCGGTAGACCGATCCCGCTGCCCGGCACCGTACAATGGCCAAAGTGCCAGGCTCCGGAATTGCGGGGCCCGGGAACGAAGGCCAGTTGGGGCGAGTGTAAGATGGCGTGGTGCCGAAGGTGGGAGTCGAACCCACACGAGAAGTGAATCTCGACGGATTTTGAGTCCGTTGCGTCTGCCAGTTCCGCCACTTCGGCTGAGGGACTTTCCCATTGTAGCCGATCGGCAACCCTCTTCTGATAAACTCGCTTCAGAAGTCCCCAACAGGGCCCTTAGCTCAGCGGTTAGAGCAGCGGACTCATAATCCGTCGGTCGTAGGTTCAAATCCTACAGGGCCCACCAATGCACTCGATCCGCAACGGCTCTACGCCAACAACGGGGCAACCCTGGAATCCCAACCGGTTAACCACATAAAACCTTTACTCTGAGCCTGTAGTTTTCGAAGTTGCGGAAGCCGAACGCCTGCCGGCTGATGGTCTCCATTTTGTTGTGGAATCCCTCGGTGATGCCATTGTTGCGGGTGAACCGCCACATGGCAGCGATTTCCTGAGACCAAGCCCTGAGAGTCTCACCGAGCTGCACCAGTGAAGCGAACTTGGCATCCTGCAGTTCCTGGACAGAACGGGAAGCGGGGCAGCAAAGCGCGGCACTGCTTCTGATTACGATGCTTGTGGAACAGCAGATCACAGAGGCGTTGTCTGAAGCTGTAATGCCAAACCCGCCTTTCCTGTAGACTGCGGGTCGGCATAAACTGGTCCGGTCCTGCTGGAAGCGGCTCCGGTAAGGTCATGCTTTAATTGTTGCTAGTCCCGAGTTCTCCCTTTATGGCGGAGTTGTAGAAGGCCTTGTAATCCGCCCGCAGTGCATCCGATGTGGCTCTGACCTCCGATACAGACATTGGAGGATTGGAGGCACGTTCATCGTCGTCTGGGAGACGGGCCCTGTCCCATTGCCATCCCAGCTTGTACGCTGGTTGAGTCATTCCCCTCACAATGTCGAATCCCGTAAAGTCCAATAGCTCTCCGCCTTCCACACGGCTAATCCATTGGTCGATTTGCGGCCGAAGAACTCGCCATACGTCCTTGCAGCTCGACAGATGTTTTAATACTTCCTCCCGCTCGCCAAGCTCCAATAACTTCGACGCAAGTGCCAGATTGGGAGCACGGATCCCACACTCCAGGCACGCATATTCAGTAGTCATGCAGGCGTCGATGGACGCAGCCAAGGCCTGAATCGCTGCATCTGTTCTCCCGGCCTGCAATTCAATCAGGCCCTCGACTATACGAATGTTGTACAACTCACATGAAATCGGGTCAAAAGCGCGAGCTTCCACAGCATATTTGCCCGCTCTCTCATAGTCTTCAAGTTCGGCCGCAAAGATCGCCAGCTCGACCAGTGCGACCATTTTGGCGCGCCCTGCCAACCAGGCAGCCGTATGTTGCAATCTCGAAAACTGCTGCTCAGGCTTTGGACACAGCGCAAGCACGCCCATCCTTTCAAGCGCACTGAAGATCCCGGCCGAGTCTTCTTTGGCGACGGCGGCAAACAACTCGTTTGCAACTGCATGAACGGTTTTAGATTTCGGCAACGTCCTTCGTCCTCCAGGTCGACTTCCCATATCTTCCGAAGTGGCTTCGACTTCAGCGTCTGTGGCGGACTCGGTATCGACTTCTATCGGCAGAGGTATACACGCACGAATTCGCAACGCCGTCATCATCGCATATAGTTGACATAGCGTATACGCTATGTGGGTATCCCCTTCAAACCGCTTAGTTAATGGCAAGAGTGCTTCAAATGCGTGAAACAGTAGCTCGAAATAGCCTACTTCTTTTTGCAAGAGCAATTTATACATAGGTTGTGATCCCTGACGATTGTCGTGCTGGGTGATCCACAGACTAGAGTCGAAGCATTTGCTCACATTTAACTTGCAGTAGTGCCTTTGCTACACTAAAGTCGATCTGCACGTCAGAGCCCGCGAATTTGCTGACGAGTTCGAGGTAGAGCCCCTCCGCGCAGAGCAGCAGCACGACTCTCTTGTTGTTGTACCGCGCCAAAAACTGAACTCTCTTCAGTAGTGCAAACTGCTCTTCCCCCCACTCTATCAGTTCGCCTCGCCCGCGAGGATCGATGCGATTCACCGGATCGGCACTTGTGTAGAGATACTTATGGAAGGTAGATGGGTAGATGAGTTTACCGCGTTCCGGATCTCTGGAAAGGAACCTTCCACTGAGCGGGTTGAAGTACCTTTCCCGCAAATAGTACAGTCCCAAATCGCTGAACCACACGACCACGAACGTCTATAACGCCGACCACACGCTGCAATCGACGACCAACCCGCTGGGCCGCATGACTAGCTACACCTATGACGCGAAGGGTAACCGGAATTCGGTGACCTATCCGGAGACGGCCACCGGCGTGAATACCACCAGCTATACCACGTACAACGCGGTGGGCGAGCCGGTGCAGACGATCGATGAGTTGGGGAATATTCGGAATTTCGCGTACGA
>JGI24806J26614_1000839_pt1 | contig 10410 bp, 8 predicted proteins | sample Kansoi200umMDA_FD_26614 | JGI IMG/M metagenome (IMG submission 26614) | reverse complement strand
CGGATCCCTTTAGCCCTTTTGATAATGTTGTGGCATGCATAATTCAAAACCAGGAAGATACAATTTTGTTGGGAACAGGTAGCGGGGTCCGCATTTTCAATAAGGTTGCACAACAATTTTCCCGGTTTCATGATGATGGAAATTTAAATGATTCTGTCCAGGCTGGTTGGTCAAAAATTTATCAGGACAAAAAGGGACTCATATGGTTTGGCAGGTGGGGCCTTGGATTGGTCCGATATAACCCAAAAGATAATTCATTCAAACATTTTCTTTCGGATGCGAAAGACTCTTCTTCTATCGGTTCAGATTTTATAAACAGTATTTTGGAGGACAGATCAGGTTCATTCTGGGTAGCTGGGAATGGAGGAGTTAACCGTTTAAACAGGGAAACGGGCCGGTTCAAACATTACGTGACAGGGCATGGGATTTATTATTTGTACGAGGACTCAGGAGCCACTTTATGGGCCGGAACGGATAAAGGTCTTTTCCAGTACAGTCAAAAGGAAGATCGATTTACAAGTTATTTTGATCCCCAGTCAGAACTAAATTCTTTCAACGTCGGTGGAATTATTGAAGATAATACGAAAAATTTATGGCTCACCTCGCCATCAGCCATCATAAGATTGGACCCATCAACCAAGGAAACCTTCGTTTATGGCAGCAGGTTTGGAATAAGTCCAAACAGCTTGCTACCATATGCAGCTACATATAAAGACGGAAAAGGGCAAATATTCATTGGAAGCCCCAACGGGTTTTATACATTTTCCCCTGAAGAACTTTCTGTCAAAACAGATCTGAAAATTATCATTACTGATTTTTTTGTCAATACGCTTCCTGTCCTGCCCGGTAAAGGAAGCCTCCTGCAAAAACCAGTTGATGAGATCAGCGATTTAGATTTAAAATACAACCAGAATAATATCGCTTTCAATTTTGCTGCTATTGATTATCGCGATCCGGAAACCATCAAATATTTTTACATACTCGAAGGCTATGACAGGGAATGGCAGGAGCTGAAGGAGAAAAAGGAAAATAGTTCATACTATTTCAATCTTCCTGCGGGTAAATATGTGTACCGGGTAAAAGCATTTAATAGTGACGGAACAAAAGCAGAAAAAACAATAACCATCTACATCAATCCGCCCTGGTGGCTCACCTGGTGGTTCATAACATCCGCAATTATTTTACTGGCGACAACTTTCTATTTGCTGATACGATGGTGGTTGAATCGCAAATTCCGGCAACAACTGGAACGTAAAGAAAAAGAAAAACAATTTGCCGAATTAAATCAAAAAGCGACTGAACTAGAAATGCAGGCCCTGCGATCACAAATGAACCCTCATTTCATTTTTAATTCGCTCAATTCTATCAACATGTTCATCCTTGAAAACAATAAGCTCCAGGCATCGGAATATCTTTCTAAATTTTCAAAGCTTATACGATTGATCCTTCAAAATTCACAGGAAGCATTTATTCCTTTGGAAAGAGAATTAGAAGCACTCGAACTATACCTTGAACTGGAATCACTGAGGTTCTTAAACAAGTTTGAGTATAAAATTATTGTCGAAGATGAAATTGATACAACAATGCTAAAGGTTCCGCCACTGATTATTCAGCCTTACGCCGAGAATGCAATCTGGCATGGGTTGATGCAAAAAAAAGAAAAAGGGCATTTGGAGATTGAGGTGCACGCAGAGGATGAAATACTTTTTTATAAAATAACTGATGATGGTATCGGGAGAAAAAAAGCTGCAGAATTAAAAAGTAAATCTACACCAACGCAAAAATCAATGGGAATGCGCATTACAGCAGATAGAATTGCTATGTTACAGCAGCAAAATAAAACTTCTATAACAATAACCGATCTTGTACTTGCCGACGGTAACCCGGGTGGCACGGAGGTACTGATCAAAATACCTGTTTCTTATGATTAAAGCCATTATTATAGATGATGAAATGCATTGCCGTAAAACGTTAAGCATATTACTAAAAGAATATTGTCCTGATGTGCAGGTAATAGAACAGTGTGATAATGGTGAAGCTGGTGTTGACGCAATCAAAAAAGGTAAGCCTGATCTCGTTTTTTTAGACATTGAAATGCCCCACATGAATGGTTTTGAAATGCTGGAACAATTTTCAGAAATTTCTTTTGCCGTTATTTTTACCACCGGCTATGACCAGTATGCCATCAAAGCTTTTCGATTTAGTGCTCTTGATTATTTACTGAAGCCAATAGATCATGAAGAATTAAAGAAAGCTGTGCAAAAAGTCAGTCAACAAGTTCTTTATCCCTTGCCGCAGCAATTGGAAATTTTGTTACAAAAAATACATCACCGACCTTCCGCTATTAATAAAATTGCCTTGCCTACCATGGAAGGACTGCAAATGATCCCGGTTGATTCTATTATCAGTTGTGCATCTGACCGCAATTATACCGCAGTTTTGCTCAAGGGTAAACAAAAAATCATTGTTTCAAAAATACTGAAGGAAATAGAGGAAATGCTTGAAGAATATTTATTTCTTCGTGTGCATCATTCCTATATTGTTAACCTGAATGAGATCAGCAAATATGTCAAAGGGGAAGGCGGTTACCTGGTTATGAGTGATGGTTCCTCCGTAGACGTTTCCCGAAGCAGGAAGGAAATACTCCTTCAAAAATTGCAGCCCGGTAAGTATAATCCTGCAGAATCTTAAGGGATTGTTTGCCATACTCGTCCAACTGTTATCTATTGCCGCCAACTGTACATTGTAGCTGGCTCCGGTTGTTTTCCTGATATAAGTTTGGTATAGAAATTTTCTTATTCACCATTTAAATACCAAACAATGAAAAAGATTTTATCAGCGCTTGCGCTCCTCGCAATTGGAACCTTTGCCTTCCCGCAGACTCTAAAGAGCAGTTCAACCCCGGAAAACCCGGAAGTTTCTCCTGCTGTTTCAGTCGGTGAAACCGTCAGTCCTGCTTCGGTTAGCTCAAAAGCAGCAAAATATTTCAAAAGAACATTCAAAAATGTTACAGATGAAAAATGGTATGAAATGCCTGACGGATATAGAGCAAATTTTACGGAAAAAGGTATTCGTTGCCGGCTTGATTATGACAAAGATGGGAACTGGCTTCATACCATAAGATACTACGATGAAAAGAAATTACCAGAAGACGTAAGAGAACTTGTCGCCAGTGGTTACCCTGAGTACGCAATCACGGCGGTGGAAGAAATCAAAGCACCTCGTGATATAAAATTTTATGTTATTCATTTGGAGGGAGAGAAAACCTGGATAAACATAAAAGTCGCAGACAATGAAATAAATGAACTGGAGAAGATCAAAAAATCGTAAATAATTAAATTAGTCGTTAGTAGCGTGTTCCAATGGTGAACATCTCACAGCCTTCTTTTTCAAGAAGGCTTTTTGATATTTAGCTTTACTCAAGCATTCGTGAGCTTGCCAAAGGTCATGTTACATTTCCTTCCTCTTCAGACACAGTTATAAATTAATAACACCCGGTTTTAATGCGCCTTTAATAATTTTTCCGTCCGTAATTTTTACTGTTTCCCCTTTTGTATTTTTTGCCGTCACCGAAAAAGTGCCATTGACGATATGATGGACCGTATCCACTTCCGTTATTACAAATGAACCGCTGACAAATGAATAAGAGTTCAAAGGCCTGCTAAAATCAGGATGGTATGACCCATGCGATTTTTCCATGATGACTCCCTTATCATCAAAAGTATAGGTGCCGGGCTTTGCGCCATTCAGGTTCACATTGATGGTTCGCTTCTCCTGATGCATATCGCTTGTGATATTCATCCAAACAGCGGACTGGTTACTCCAGGTAAAGCGGCTGATATTCCAACCACTGGTCGTCACTTCATCACCCTCTACCTTGAAACTGATAACATTCTCGCCGGCAGATGAAGTGGAGCTATCGGGTTTTTTATCTGAACTTTCGGTACTGACAGTTTTATTATTATTGCAGTTTATGGCGAATAAGGCGACTACGCAGAAAAGAGATATTTTTTTCATACCATAGTTTTTATTAAGGTACACGAATTTACTGTACCCGGAATAATTCGTCAGCTATCAATGTGAGAAGCATTGGGTTTTATCGTTGTATATTTGCAGCCCTGCCCGCCTGAAGTTTCAACGAGGGCGGGTTGCAATTTTTATGAGCAAAAAAGGAAAAGTCCTGGTGGCCATGAGTGGCGGCATCGACAGTACCGTTACAGCCCTCATGCTCAACGAGCAGGGCTATGAAGTGGTGGGAATCACCATGAAAACATGGGATTATTCAAGCAGCGGGGGAAGTAAAAAGGAAACCGGCTGCTGCAACCTGGATAGTTTCAACGACGCACGTATGGCTGCCGTGCAGCACGGCTTCGCTCATTTCATTTTGGACATCCGCGAAGAATTTGGAGATTTCGTGATCGACAATTTTGTGGAAGAATACCTCGCCGGTCGCACTCCTAATCCTTGTGTGCTTTGCAACACCCATATCAAATGGCGGGCATTATTAAAAAGAGCTGACGCACTGGGTTGTGATTTTATCGCCACGGGTCATTACGCAAAAATCCGTCAGCATGAAAATGGAAGGTTTGTAGTTAGTAAAGCAGTTGATGAAACCAAGGATCAGAGTTATGTTCTTTGGGGATTGCAACAAGATCTATTAAGCAGGACCTTATTGCCGTTAGGGACCTATCGAAAAACTGAGATCAGGAAGATGGCAATGGATTATGGATATCCCGAGCTTGCAAAAAAGAGTGAGAGTTATGAGATCTGTTTTGTTCCCGATAATGATTACCGTGGTTTTCTAAAAAGAAGAGTAAATGGACTCGAGGAAAAAGTAAGCGGGGGCAGTTTTATTGACAAGCAGGGAAATGTTTTAGGTCAGCATAAGGGTTATCCATTTTATACTATTGGTCAGCGTAAAGGTTTGGATCTTGCTTTTGGCAGACCGGTGTTTGTCACTAAAATTGATCCGGATACAAATACGGTAATGCTGGGTGATGAAAAAGACCTGGAACAAAATGAAATGATGGTTAGCAGGTTGAATTTAATAAAACACGATATCGTTACGCCGGCCACGGAAGTGACAACCAAAATCCGTTATAAAGACAAGGGAGCTCTCTCAAATATTTATCCCGAAAACGGACATATGAAGGTCCGTTTTTACGAAAATGTCAAAGGTATCGCCCCGGGCCAAAGTGCCGTGTTCTACGAGGGCGATGATGTCATCGGCGGAGGGATTATTCAAAGCGGTGTGCTAACGGCTTAACGCAAAACGCGTAAAGCAAAAGGCTTAAGGTAAACCGTTTAAAGCAAAACCGTGAGGGATTATAAAAAATATGATTTTTGGGTTAAAGCTCATGAATTGGTTCTGTTCATTTACAAAGAAATTGCTCCCTGCTTTCCAAAATCTGAACAGTTTGAATTGTCTGCCCAGATCAAAAGGGCGGCTTACTCTATTCCTTTAAACATAGCAGAGGGGCGTGGCAGAAGCTCCGATAAAGATTTTGCCCATTTTCTGGACAACGCATTAGGCTCAACACACGAATTGGAATATTGTGCACTATTAGTTTTTAATCTTGGATTCATTGACAAAATCAAATATGAGGAACTAAACAGGCATGTTAATGAAGTCAAAGCAAAACTTATTAATTTAATAAAAGCAATTCGAAATGGTTAGCGCCAAACGCCTAGAGCAAAACGCTTAAGGCAAAAGGCTTGAGGAACTAAATGGTGCTTAGCGTTAAGCATTTAGCATTTAGCGTTCAGCCTTAAGCATTTAAGGAACAATAAAGCCAGTCTAAATACGTTTTTGAACGGGAAGCTATGTCTCCCCGTTTTTTGTTTGTAGTTTTAAACACGAATTTGTATCATAAAAACTTTTCGTCATCTTATGAGAAGATCTCTACTTACCCGGTTTGGTCTTTTAATTTTTATAACTGCTTTCATTTTTTCCTGCAAAAAAAAGGATGTATTTGATGATACTGATTTTAAGAAGGACCGTTTAACGGAATTGATCATCCCGCTTCAGCCCGGAAAATACATTACTTACCGCGTTGATTCGACCATCTTCACTAATTTCGGACGCTCTACCGAAGTACATAAATACCTTGTAAAACACGTTGTCGATTCGGCGATTACCGATAACCTCGGCAGACCCGGTTTTCGCATTTTTACCTATATTTCAGACAGTGCGGGTACACAACCCTGGCAGCCAAACGGCTCCTACGTACTTACAGTACTCGATGATCATGTAGAATTAATCGAAGATAATTTGCGTGTGATAAAAATCCATGTTCCGGTGCGTGATGGAAATACGTGGAAGGGCAATACGTACCTGGCAAGTGATCCCTACGGGAACGAATATAATTTCAGCAACGACGATAATATGGCTGATTGGGATTTTTATTTTGACGGCGGCCTTCAATCGTCCGTATCAATCGATGGATATAGCTACAATGATGTTTATACCATTACAGAAAATGATGATGTAGATCCCGTCAATGATCCTTCGGATTACGGGTCTGAAAGCATTTCGAGGGAAATGTATGCAAAGAATATCGGCCTGGTTTATCGCGAACTTACACTCTGGGAACAACAACCAAATCCTTCCGGCAATCCGCCAAACGTTACCTACGATCCTTTTAGGATCGGTTTTGGAATTAAAATGTGGATGGTAGATCATAATTAGATTTCATCTGCTGTCTCCGCCTTCCGGTTTCTTTTGATTAAATTTGGTCATTAGTACTCTAATGCAAAAACTAATCAGATATTCTTTAGGCGGGACTTTATTGATCGGATGTTTTTTTAATGCTGGCGCACAATTCACACGTTATGTAATACAGCTCAAAGACAAGAACGGCACGCCCTATACATTGTCAAATCCTATTGCTTATTTGTCACAGCGCGCTATTGATCGAAGAACCACCTACGGAATACCAATAGACAGTACCGACCTGCCGGTAAATCAATCTTACATCGACCAGATAAAAAATGTTCCGAATGTAACGTTATTGAATATTTCAAAATGGCTTAATGCAGTAACCATCCGAACTTCTGATGCCAGTGCCCTTAATACCATAAGTGGTTTTTCTTTTGTACGATCCGCTTCCGGTATTGGGGCAAGAATGAGCGAACCTGGGAAAATAAACTCAAAATTTGACGATCATTTTGTTGTAGTCAATGATTCTATTGCACGAATGGCCCGCGCGTCGGGCGATTTTTATAATTACGGAACAAGTTCGTTTAATGAAATTCACCTGCACAATGGAGAATTTCTTCACAACATCGGCTTAAGAGGCCAGGGCATGGAGATAGCCATGCTTGACAATGGTTTTAATAATTATACTTCTTCATCATTTCATGCCTTTGATAGTGTAAATGCAAATAACCAGGTACTGGGTACATGGGATTTTGTAGCCAATGAATCAAATGTTTCAAACGACGGTAGCCACGGAATGTCGTGCTTTTCAATTATTGCAGGAAATATTCCCGGTCAATTCATAGGCAAAGCACCAGGGGCATATTTCTGGTTATTTCAAACGGAAGACAACACCAGCGAATATCCCATCGAGGAATTTAACTGGGCCTGCGGAGCAGAGCGATCAGACAGCAGCGGCGCCGATATTATTTCCTCCTCCCTGGGTTATAGTACATTTGATGATCCAACTCTGAATCACAGTTATGCCGACATGAATGGCAGTACAGCAATGTCGTCTATTGCAGCCGACCTCGCAGCAAAAAAAGGAATGCTGGTATTTATTGCAAATGGAAATGCGGGAAACAGCGCCTGGCATTATCTTAACGCCCCGGCCGATGGCGATAGCGTTATTGGCGTCGGAGCAGTGGATGTAAATGCAGCGGTCGGGAGTTTCTCCAGCTATGGCCCTTCGTCTGATGGGCAGATCAAACCTGATCTTGCTTCGATAGGTGTCTCGGCCACCCTTCAAACTTCGTCCGGCGCTATCGGTTTTGGAAATGGAACTTCATTTGCATGTCCCAATATGGCTGGTCTTGCAGCTTGCCTCTGGCAAGGCTTTCCTGAGTTCAATAATATGAAGATCAGGGGTGCATTATGGCAGGCAGGAAGTATTGCTAACGCGCCCGATGACAGGATCGGCTACGGAATTCCTGATATGAAAAAAGCCTTCTTGAATTTACTGGCGGACTTTTCTTCTGCCAACGGGTCCATTATAAATTGCAAAGCAGTGCTCAGCTGGACCAGTAAAGATATTTCTTCCATGAAGTATGAAATAGAGAGAAAGGCTTTTGGTGAAATGAACTATATAAAAGTCGCCGACATTCCTGCACAATCAAACAGTACTATACTTACAAATCATTCTTATCAAATAACGGATTCATTGATCGACGTACAGGCAGGAACGGTAAGCTATCGCGTCCGTCAGCTGGTGGACACCGCAGTCACAACTTTCACAGGAGCCTACATTGATACTGTAAACATTTCACTCGGTGCTTCTTGTGGGAACGGTGGTACAAATCCCGGAAACAGGGATGTAAATAAGATCAGCATTATTCCAAACCCTGCCCCGGGCCAATTTATTTTGCGGGTGGAGACTGCCGATGCAGTCAGCAATCTTGGCATTTACATCAGGGATATGAAAGGTGGAACGGTTCTTCAGTTGACGCGGTCAAAGGCAAAGGGCATTGCTAATTTCGATTTACCCATTCACACGCTGGCAAAGGGAAAATATATAGTTTCCGTTTATAGCAGCAATCAATTGCTGGCTTCAAGAGAATTAATAAAACTATAACTCCCTTTTGAATAGTGCGGCGAACATGGTGTCTGCTTTTTTATCATACCCTGTCAGCAGTTCCATTTTTATTAACCTGAGATTAAATTGCTCACTGATGTAATCCACTATTTCTTCATTTTCCTTTTTGAAAACGGAACAGGTGACGTAAAATAAAAACCCCTGGTCGTTTATGCAGGGAATAATATTGGAAACAATTTTCTTCTGAAGGAGAGCGTATTGGCCTATCTTTTTTTCATCAAAGAAGTAGAGTTGTTCCGGGGTTCGGCTCCATGTACCCGAACCTGTACAAGGAGCATCGCAAAGGACCAGGTCATAGTCAGTGGTAAATCGTTGAAGTTTACTGGTTAGATCGGCAGGAAAACATTTATATTTTTTTATCCCTGCTCTCGCAAATCGCTTGCTCAAATTATTGAGAATTGATTCTCTGATATCTGAAACGGTAAGATCAATGCCTGGATTGATATCGTAAAGTAATAAAGATTTTCCCCCGCTGCCCGCGCAAGAATCCCATAATTTGTTGTCCGTTTTCACACCGATGGGGGCTATACCGTTCACCGTAGATTTTAAAAAATCTCCTGTTCGTTGGGAGTTATAATCCTGGACGACTGCTTCTTTATCCAGCTCAATGATATTTTCAATTTTTGACGTATTGGGCAATGACAGGCAGGATGAAGTGATCTCGTCAAAATCGATTTTTCCGTCCCTTAATTTTTCCCGCACTTTGTTTTCATGACCAGGTCTTACTCGTAAAAATAAATTGGGTTGTACAAAAAATGATTCGCAGAAACTTTCATAATTGATCCCTTCACTCAATTCTTCGTGCCACGGAAACAGGTCTTCAATTAATTTTGAATAAACTGTTCGCCCGGCTGGTGGGTTAAGAATGGGCAATTTTCTTCTTATAGGAAAATCAATGTGCTTATTCCATTCAGGTTTTAACTGCTCCAATATTTCATTGGTTTTATGGGAACATAAAAACAGGCCGATTAAGATCCTTTCTTCAAAAGGAGTTCCGGGAAAGGATCTTCCCAATCTGAAAAAGCAGTAACACAAATGAGCGATTTGCTTTCTATCTGCTGAACCCATCTTTTTATGTTGGCTAAAGAATTTTCTGAGAAAGGAAGCGAAAGGTTGTTCACTTTTATACCCATTGAGAATTTGTATGGCCGTGTTTAAATAGGAATGAGAACGCATGGACAAATTTTACCTGCTGAAAGTTTTATTGCGGAATTCACCGTTTATTGGTAATAGAAGGAGGTATTTATAACTGTATTGTCCGGCATCACAGTGGTTATGCTTGTTGCAGGTCGGTTACTACTATTATAAGCGTATGTAATGGTAACGGTCTGATCATCAACAGGGCCATTGGAATCATTCAACTGCTCGTTTGCAATATTGTTTGGGGATACCCATTCCGGGTGACCCATTGCAAACGCTTCATTATCGAAATACAAAGGGTTTATTTTCGCATCGTATCCAATTCTTGTCGTAGCAAAGAATATTTCGGTACCCGATGTTCCCAAATCATGGATATCCAACTGGCTTAAATTGCCGTTTACGTAACTGTAATTGATCTTACCCGAGAGAAAATAGTCATTTCCCAGCCCTGAGGGGCTTTCATAAACATCCTCTCCTATAA
>JGI24806J26614_1000838_pt1 | contig 10413 bp, 12 predicted proteins | sample Kansoi200umMDA_FD_26614 | JGI IMG/M metagenome (IMG submission 26614) | reverse complement strand
ATCCATGCAGAGCAAGAAGAAGGATTTGTCACAAAGCCGTGGGATAATATTTATGCGAGCTATTCACTGCTTCCTGCAATTAAAGCCAAAAAGTTGCAAAATATTGTCGTAGCGTCTCCAGACAAAGGTGGGTTAGTGCGCGCAACGGGCTACAGAAATCTTTTGAATGCTGCAAGTATCGCAATTGTCTATAAAAAACGAGATATCGATGCACATGATAAATCTGAAGCGCTTGCTATGATTGGTAATATTAAAGGAAAAGATGTTTTGCTTGTCGATGACATGATTTCTGCAGGAGGAACTATTGTTAACGCAGCAAACTTTATTAAACAAAACGGTGCAAGAAGTGTTCGAGCTGCTGTCACTCATGGGTTATTTACCGAAAACGCTTTACAAAGAATTAATGAATCAGCACTTGATGAAGTTATCGTTACCGATAGTATCGCACATAGGCCAGAAGTACAAAACAACAAAAAAATCTCAGTCGTTTCCGTTGCTCCGCTTATGGCAGAAGCAATAAAGCGAATTGAAACTGGTAAATCTATTAGTAACCTCATACTATAATGTAATTGTCATGCCGAACTAGTTTCGGCATCTCGTTTATACTAGATCCTGAAACAAGTTCAGGATGACATTAAGAAGAATCCATTGTACAATAAGCTCATGAAGCTTTTTTCTGGGAATGCAAATACACCGCTTGCGCAAAAAGTATCAGCACTTTTAAAAATTCCTATTTCTCCTATAGAATTTCATGTTTTTCCAGATGGAGAAAAGCGTGTAATGATACAAGATAATGTCGTAGATCAAGACACTGTTATAATTCAACCAACAGGAGTTCCAGTAAACGAAAACTACATGGAACTTTTTTTTATCGTCGATGCGCTAAAACGAAGTGGAGCGCGTACGGTTACATGCGTTATGCCTTATCTTGGCTATCAAAGACAAGATCATGTTTTTCGTATCGGAGAATCAGCATCACTGCATGTTGTTGTTAAAACATTAGAACTTGTTGGTTGTGACCGATTTATCTTTTTTGACCTGCATTCTATAAAAATCCCAGAATTTTTTAATACGCCAGTTGTTCATCTTTCAGCCCTTGGCCTTTTTGCGAAAAAAATTAAAGAAATGGGTTGGCACAATACCGATTCTGTTATTGTTTCACCCGATATGGGAGGAATCAGAAGAATACGCATATTGTCAGAGCTTTTGGGAAATATGCCATATGCGATGGTTGAAAAAAATCGGGATCTTGCAAGTGGAAACGTTACCGCAGATGTTATACAAGGAAATCTTGCCAAAAGAGCGCTTATTGTTGATGATATGATTTCTAGTGGAAAAACCATTGAAGTCGCATGTAATTTGCTTGCAAGACATGGGGTACAAGAAATGTATGTTTTTGCGACCCATCCAATTTTTTCAGGAGCTGCTCCATACATATTGCAAGCATCTCTTGCTCAAAAAATTTATGTGACAGATACAATTGATGTGACCGCTGAAAAACTATTTCCTAAGCTTGAAATTATTTCTGTAGCTGGTAAAATAAGCGATACACTTACGAGCTCCTAGCAACTAGCTTCTAGCTAGCAGCTAGCAGCCAGAAGCTAATATGCGAGTTCCACGAGCAATACAGCATCTTATTGAATCTTTTGAACGCTTGCCTGGCGTTGGTCCTAAAAGTGCGCAGCGGTTAACATTTTACTTACTCCACGTGCCACAATCTGATTTAGATTCTTTTGCTTCTGCAGTGCAGAATTTAAAAACCCAGACCGTTACTTGTTCAACTTGTTTTAACGTTGGTGAACAAGATCCTTGCGAAATATGTAGTGACCCACAGCGTGACGGCTCAACTATATGTGTTGTTGAGCAGCCGCTTGATGTACTGGCTCTGGAGAAAAATGGAAAATATAAAGGACTATATCATGTATTGCACGGTAAAATTGACCCGCTCAACAATATCGGTCCTGACGAAATTTTCATTAAGCAACTGTTGGATAGGGTGACAAAGGAGACACAAGAGACAGAGGAGACAAAGGTGAGGGAAATAATTTTGGCCACGAATCCAACAATGGAAGGGGAGGCGACGGCGATGTACCTTACCAAACAAATCAAAAGTCAAAATGCAAAAGTTAAAATTACGCGTATTGGGAGAGGATTACCAATTGGCGCAGATATAGAGTATGCAGATGAAATTACGCTTCAGCGAGCAATGGAGGGGAGAAGTGAGTATTAGCTTTTCCTAAAAACAGGTTCTGTTGGAGACTGGTTTGGATGTGCATATAAAAGAATTGGTTGTTCACCTACAGTATGATGAGGAAAATAAGGAGGGAACTGTGCGCCTTCTAAAAATGCTCCAAAGTTTTTTTCGACTAAACCATGAGATCCGAGATCAACAGTGTCATTGTATCGTGGGGCTCGTAAATAAGTACCTAACCTACTTTCGGGTGTTACCATTTCAATCTCTGTAGTAAATCCTCCATGATGCGAATATCTTTCTACAATTAATCCCGTCCCTCTTGCTGGCCGCTCATATTTGCTATCAGGGTAAACTTTATTATTAGCATATCTAAGAAAATTTTCTTCAGTAAGAAGGAGGTTTGTTCCTAAAACAACCCTATTTGACCCGTCTTGTCGAAAAAAGTGAAAATGATCGTCTGGCATTCCAAAAACAACAAAATCTTGATCTGGAAATGCATGCGCAAAGCCATCAATAACGTGTTTTATCGCTTGGGGAACAAATTCATTTTTCTTTGCTGCTTCTCCTTCAAACGCTGTTCTTGATTGAGTCATCTGGCCGCTAAAGTTTTCTCGAGCTTCTTGCAGATCAGTTCGCATAACGTTTAAAAGGTCTGGTAGGTATCCCTCATAAGAGACGATGACATTGCCGGGATCTAGTTTTGTATGTCCATCATGTCGATTTACCTCGAGAATGTGATAGTTATCGTCAAAATATATAGAGTTGTGATTTTCTCTACTTGCAACACCCAGGTAAAGTTTTCCAGGGTAAGGTCCTTGCGGATCCTTTTGGGAAAGCGGTTGGTCTGCAGTGATTATTACTACATCGTTTGGAGTTAATTGAAGGGGTTCAATTGCATGTCCGAGGAATGGATACTCAGAGTTGCTTGTTGCGGCTATCAATTTAGCTGCTAATGTTTGTGATCTATAAAAAACCTCATTATATCTTCTTACTCTGACTACATCGGGTTGAAGTTGACCAATATCGTCTAACAACTGCTGTGTTGGATGTATTGTTTCTGGTGTATATATTTCAGCAGAACCCGGACCTCGGCGAATGCTTCCTAACTGATGCGCTCGCCTACTAAGTTCACCTAGTTGTGCTACCATACGAGCGGAGTATATACTTTGTACTCATAAAAATCAAACACAAGAGTTATTAGTGGCTGTTAGCAGTGGTTTGATAAAAGCGTTATAATATATATTCACATGATTACAAAAGAGCAGGTATTAGAATATTTAAAAGAAGTTATTGATCCGGAATTAAACATTAACATTGTCGATTTGGGTTTGGTGTACGATGTTGTAATTGATCAAGATACTGGTCATGTTATCGTTACTATGACACTGACGACTCCTGGATGCCCGCTTTCTATGGTTTTTGAAGAGTGGGTGCCAAATGCAGTTAAAAAAATAGATGGTGTAAAAGATGTTAAAATAAACTTAGTATGGGATCCGCCATGGGATCCAGACAAATTAAGTGACGAAGCAAAGGAGAATTTAGGATTCATTACGTAATATGGGAATAAAGAACTCACCAATTGGGGAACTTGCGGAAATGTTGCAGGAAGAAACCGAAAAAGGTTTGCAAACTGCCGCTCAACAGATTACTGGGAAACCGCCAGCTGGTGGTCCTGCACAAAAACAGCAGACAAACTCTCAACAGCAGCAGGCAAATGATGCTGCGAAAAAGCAAGCAGAACAAGCAGCCAAGCTCTCCCAAGTCAAACAGGAAGCAAACAATGATTTTGTGAAACAAATGTATGGTGAAAGTACACCAGCTGAAGCATCGACAGAACCAACACAAGATCAACAAAAACAAGCAGAGGAAGAGCAAAAAAAGTTAGCGCTTAGGCAAAAATTACACCAAGAGTATTACCAAAAACTTGTAAATCCACCAAAACAACAAGAAGAAAGAGCGGCAGAAAAAGTTGAAAGGGAAGAAGATGAAAAGAAAGAAAAAGAGTTTGTAGAGCTTGAGGAACAAAAGAAAAAAGAGCTACCAAAAATGTCACAAAAAGGTGATTCGATGGAAAAATTAAAAGGCGTAAGCGGATAAAATACTACCAATACTACAAATGCCACAAATACTTCCAATAACTCAATCGTATGCAAGCTATTAAGCAATATGATATACATAAGCGAATCTACGATTTTATAGTAAGTGTTATTAAATTGGTAAATACACTGCCTAAAACTACTTCAAACCTCGTTATTATTAATCAAATATTACGTTCAGTCACATCGATGGGAGCAAATGATCAGGAGGCAGACGGAACGCTTACTGCAAAAGATTTTTTGCACTGTTTTACTATCGTACGTAAGGAAGCTAAAGAAACGAATTTTTGGTTGACATTAATTTCTGATACTAATTCCCTAGAAATAAAACAGAGCGCATTAGAAATACTTAAAGAAGGAAAAGAGATAGTTGCAATAGTGAGTACTATTATTAACAAGTCAAGAAATCATTGATTTATTGGTAGTATTGGTAGTATTTGTAGTATTTTATAGCCAATTGCGGAATTTAAATCCAATAATCATAACAGCTGCGAGGGCAAACATTGTAAGCATAATAAGTGGCAAAGCTATTGGATCATGAGCAAAAGGTAAATCGACGATGTTCATGCCATACATACTTGCAACAAGGTTAAGTGGCAGTAAAATTGCAGAAAACATAGTAAGTACTTTTATAATTTCATTTGTGCGTGCGGTAAGAAGCGATTCATTGCTTTCAGAAATGCCTTCAATAAGTTCTCTGGAATCTTCAAGTCTATCCCAAATTTTTTGTATATGATCCAAGATATTACTCCAAAACGGTGTCATGCTGCTATTGAGTTCTTTGTACTTTCCTTTTTCTAAATCAGAAAATATTGGTAGTGCAGGTTTTATCATTGTTTGGTACACAACAATATCACGACGGGTAATAGAAATGTCTTCCACAATATCTTTTGAACGATTCTCTATAAGCAAATTATCTATATTTTCAATACCAGTTGAAATTTCATTGACAACAGCAAACGAAGAGTCTACAAGTACATCGACAAGTCTATAAAACAAAAATACAGGTCCTTCGCTCATGAATTCTTGTCTATGTTTGAGCGCCTTTTGACAGAGTGAGAAAATCTCATCGATTTGGGGTGTTTTAGCGTCGTGTAAAACGACTAAATAATCTTTGCCAATATAAAAGTTAACATGTCCTGCGCGAAGTCTTTTCCTTTGGGAGGGAAGTTGAAAAGTTGGGAGGGAAATATGAGGAAAGTGTGAATTATTAGATGATGGTTGTTTTGCGTCTTGTCCACTGTTTTGCGACTGTGCAGTGGTTGGATTTTCAAAGTAAGGAAAATCCAAAACAATAAGGGTGTAATCTTTATAAATTTCTATCTTGGGGATTTGGGTCTTGTTTATGTAGTCTTCGAGGTTAAGAGGAGAAAAACCATAATTTTTACGCAAAAACTTAAGCTCAAGATCTTGGGGGTCGTGAACTTGTAAAAAAGAAAGCCCCTGATGGGTGACAGTTTGGATATTCATATGTATGTGCTCCTGTGATTTTTTGCTCCTTTACTTGATTGAAAACCAAACAAGAGGCTTTGTCAACCCAGCAAATGTGCTAAAATACATAAATCGCACATATTGCTATGCTTCAATTATACAACAGCTTATCAAGAAAAGTCGAAAGTTTTGCGCCTATATATGCTCCAAACGTAGGAGTATATACCTGTGGGCCCACAGTATATAGCTATGCTCATATTGGTAATTTTAGAACATATATTACTGCTGATTTCCTTTTACGCACCTTAAAAGCCAATGCATACAAAGCAAAGTACATTATGAATATTACCGATGTTGGCCATTTAACGGGAGATAATTTGGGAGATGCAGATTTAGGAGAAGATCGAATGGAAAAGGCAGCAAGTCTTGAAGGAAAAACCGCTTGGGATGTTGCAAAGTTTTATACAAAAGCATTTATGGAAGACTATAAAAGACTTAATCTTAGTATTCCATACTTATTCACTCCAGCAACAGATCACATAGAAGAACAGATAGATCTTATAAAGATACTCGAGAAAAAAGGCTTTACCTATAAAACCTCAGATGGTGTATATTTTGACACCGAAAAGTTTCCTGAATATGGTGAATTGTCAGATCTCGATAAAATTAAAGAAGGAGCTCGTGTTGAGGTAAATCCAGAAAAGAAAAATCCCAGAGATTTCGCACTGTGGAAGTTTAGTCCTTCGACTGGCTCAGGACAAGCCCAACGACAGATGGAGTGGGAGAGTCCATGGGGGAAAGGGTTCCCAGGATGGCATATAGAATGTAGTGCAATGAGCATGAAATACTTGGGTGAGAGTTTTGATATTCACGTTGGTGGCATAGATTTAAAAGAAACACATCATCCAAATGAAATTGCACAATCGCAAGCAGCAACTGGGAAACGATTTGTAAAATACTGGGTCCATAGTGCATTTATGCTTATAGACGGCAAACGTATGAGTAAGAGTTTAGGCAATAATTACACAGTTGATGAACTCGTAAGACGTGATTATGATCCATTGGCACTTCGGTATTTATTTATGCAGACACATTATAGAAAAGAGCTCAATTTTACCTTTGAAAGTTTGGAGGCCGCACAAACTGCATTACATAGGCTTCGAGAAGAAATAACAACATGGTCTAGACCCACAGAAAAGTTTGTTATGGGTGCTGCAGCACTTGAACAGGAATTTATGGATGCAATAAATGATGATTTAAATATGCCAAAAGCATTAAGTATTGTTTGGGAACTTTTGAAATCAAAAAACCCAACCAATGCAAAAGCTGCAACGCTATTTCGAATGGATGAAGTATTGGGGCTGAATTTATTTGACTATAAAAAAACCCATCAAAAAGAACTAGAAGTACCAGAAGAAGTAATGGAAATGATTAAAAGAAGACAGCTTTTACGAAAACAAAAAAGATTTCATGCAGCAGATATGCTTCGCAGTAAAATTCGCAAAATGGGATACGAAATCGAAGACAACGGCAAAGACATCAAAATCACGAAAGCTTAATCTTCTATGTTATCTGCCCCTCTTAAAATTACATACTCCGGTGACCCAAAAGTCATAAAAAATCTTTTAATAAAAAAAGAGCTTTTAGAAAAAAACGATCCAGCACATACAGCATTGAAAACTGTTCTTATTTTGCCAGGGGGAGCGGAGAAGGGAGTTATTGAAGGTGGAGTAGCGGTAGCGCTTGAAAAACAAAAACTTGTTGCTTCTTTCGATGCAATTTTGGGCATGTCAACAGGGGCTGCTGTTGCATGGTATATGGTTGGAGGAGAGGCGGCGATTGGAACAACAATTTATTTTGACGATAACGTGAAGAATCATTTATTCAATTTTTTGAGATTTTGGAAAATACTAGATATTGACACACTAGAAAAAGTATTCAAAGAAAAAAAGTCCATCGATGTAGAAAAAATCAAATCTGCCAGATCTCGTTTATTAATTAGTATCACTGATGCCAAAACAGGTAATGGAACGTTTGTTGATATTAAAAAAGAAAAAGATCCACTTTCATATGTTATTGCATCAATGTGTATTCCAATTCTTGATGGAGGGAAAAAGGTTTTGATAAATGACAAATTTTACGTAGACGGTGCATTAAGTATGCCATGGGGAATTAACTATGCTATAGAAAAACTTGGTGCAACAGATATTTTACTAGTAAGTAATAGCCCTCTTATGGCAAAAAAACCATATTCTAAAACATTTTATTGGATTTTCCGTCGGTTTTTTGCATCTATGGTAAGTAAAGGAGTTGCGAATCAAATTGAAACACATGTTGAAAGATACAATAAAGAACAAAAGTATCTTCTTGAGCCGGCTTTAGTAAAAAACGTTCGTATCGGTGTTATTCATCCTATTCATATGCCAATTCATGAATGGACGATGAATAGAAAACTGCTTCAAAAGGGAGCTTTAACTGCTATGGAGTTTACTAATACGCTCTTGGGTAGCGATAGTAGCTACTCCCGTTAACGAATTTCATACTTTCTTCCCAAAACTTTTCTTTCTTTAGGTAGTAGCGTAAACTATTACCAAATTGACTCCCACTGGTTTTGTCGGTTGACAATTTTTTATTCTCTGTTTTATACGAGTGAGGAATGGTTTGTTTCACCGAAGGTTCACCTCCTTTGCAGAAAAATTGTTCGAGAAGATAAAATCAATATTTGGGCAGTGAAGCATAAAAATATATGTCAAATAAGTGTATGGTTTTGCCGATAAAAATATATGAAGACAATGAAAGAATTTAGTAAGAAAGAACTATTGTGATTTTTTAAAAATTTCTTGCACATATTTTAAGCTTTCGTCCCAAATTTTTTGTTTGTATTCTAAATATCGTTCCATATCGCTTTTGGCAACGAACTCTTCTTTTGCTTTTTTTAATGGAATAGACATATCGCTAAATAATAAATTATGCATATTTATAACCACCTTTTTTAATGTCGTTAATTGTTTCACATTGCAGCACCTTCTTTTTAATGTATACGAAAGAGTTAATCAGTAGCCACGATTACAGTTGGGTTGTGAGGTAGATTACAAGCTTATTTAGAGTTCAATAATACGATATGGAGTTTTTGTGTGTTTTAGAAGGAGAGGCATAGAAACGTTATATACCGGTATGCCTTTTTGGGTTTTTCCTTCAGGGGTGCCAAAATGTGCATGTCCATGAAAAGCAACTGTAACATTGAAATTATCAATTGGTTCGACAAGTCTTGAAGAGCCTAAAAAGGGGAAAATCTCCGGTGGCTCGCCAACAACTGTTTGTTTAATTGGAGAGTAGTGCATAGCAACGACTTTAAATTTGGTTTGTATTCTGGTGAGTGCGTTTTCCAAGAGTAGAGCTTCGTTTACTGCTTCGTGCGCAAAATCTTTAATAGGTTTTTCGCCAAAAGGGCCGAGCATATGATTTTCAAATCCACCGCCAAAACCTTTCGCTCCAGCAAAGCCAACGTCTCCAAAAATAAACGGATCATCTTCTAGCATTGTCACTTTTGCGTCAGTAAGAATTTGTTTTATTTTGTCTTGATGATTTGTTTCAAAATCGTGGTTACCTAGTACCGCAACAACAGGAATTGTGCATGCTTTTAATTCTTGCGCAAGTATTTCCGCTTGTGGAACTCTGCCGTGATCTGTTAAGTCGCCACATAAAACCAGCACATCCGCTTTTGCTGCAATTTCAGAAAAAATGGGACTTAAAGCACCTGTTGATTGTTCATGCGTATGAATGTCAGCAATTGCTGCAACTCTGTATTTACCGTTTTTCTTTTGCATATTAAATTCGCAAAAACCCCCATTTTTCAAAGTCTATATCATATTGCCCATTGGCTAAAAGATGACCACGACAGACTTTATCTTGTGGATTAGGGAGTGTGAGTTGTTGTTGAGATCTGGAAAGCAATTCTTCCATGAGCCATTTTGGCACGATATCACGCTCTGAGGGATACACAAATCGAAAATTAATCAGATGCGAAAATAATACTTCCCAATGTGCCTCCATTCTCATAAGGAGCCGTTGCCAATCAAGCGATTGCCCTTGTTTTAAAATTATATGATTGACATCTGCTCCATCGAATTTTTCTCTATGTTGGATGTATGCCTTGCTCCAGATAAGCTCTTCTGGAGGGATAAGTTTTACTGGCAAATGAAATATGTTTCCTTCAGGAGCATGTTTAAACCAACTATCATCGACTGTTGCAAGGTCTGTTCTTGAAGCAAAAATTAAATCGATGTAATGATCTTTGTGTGATGCTTTTGCAAGCCAACGAGCATCGATAATTTGTGTTTTATAGCCATATTCTTCGAATACTTTTAAGATCCGAGGATAATCGCCAGCTTTGCAAAAAATATCCAAGTCCTTGGTTTCTCGCTTAATACCAGTGTGCTCGGTAAAAGCATAGGTACCGCCAATCATAAATTGGATGCCAGAATCGATGAGTTTTTTTAAGGCGGCAATATAAAATCGTTCAGCCGAGGTAGGCTTCGTCATGCCGAAAGTTTACACACATGAGTTAAGAAGAGGGTGTGGGCAATGTGAGACAATTAACGACATTAAAAAAGGTGGTTATAAATATGCATAATTTATTATTTAGCGATATGTCTATTCCATTAAAAAAAGCAAAAGAAGAGTTCGTTGCCA
>JGI24806J26614_1000837_pt1 | contig 10415 bp, 15 predicted proteins | sample Kansoi200umMDA_FD_26614 | JGI IMG/M metagenome (IMG submission 26614) | reverse complement strand
GCGCAGAGCCATGGCAGCAAACCGCTTGTTAGCTGCAGTTATTTTTATTTTGGGTAATGTCAATTTGATACTAAAGGTCTCCGCGAATTGGCCCCTTGTCATTAAAACTTGCAATGGGATCTGCGTGGCGATGTACCAGCTTCCAATCGTCATTTTCGTTTCTAAATGTACTGGTCACTCGGAGATCAAATGAAGAAATTTCTGACTTTCCACCGACCTTGGATGTCCATTTTTCAATTTCGAACATGACTAGAAGATCATTGGTTTTGTAGGTGGCTATTCTTTCGAAACTTTTCACTTTACCATCTCTAAAACGTGATGATGCAAAATCAAGTGCGTCAGACACCGGTTTCCATCCTTTTACAGTTGACCCGAAAGGGTTGGCTAGCATGACTTCATCTGAACGAGAGCATAAATTTTTCACTGGCTCAGGGTCGCCACGTGAAAAGACATCAATGGCCCTGTGATAATCTTCAATTACGAGTTGAATGTCCATGGTTCTCTTATATGACTTTGTCAATAAACGTTGTTCGAGTTAATTGCAGCTAACGACCACGGCTTGCTGCCGTGCCGGAGTTAAGTTACGAATTTAAGATCAGCAGGCGAGGCGGCTTAACTTTCTTCTCACAAGCCGCCCGCCGTCGGGCATGGCAGCAAACCGCATGTTATAAGCCGTTTTTTTTCAGTTGATTTATTATGGCAATAATTCCCTCGCGAGTTCCTTCAAAATATTTCGCCTCTTTGAACCTCGGTATAAAGAAGCTATCTATGATTTGTTTAGTCTCAGCGTCAGATAAAACCCTTTCAATCCCATAGCCATTTTGAATACGCATTCGTCTTAGGTCGGACGAAACGACAATTAGGATTCCATTGTTTTTTTCCTTTTTGCCAACGCCCCAAATTCTCATCATGACCAAACTGTAGTCCTCAAAATCTGGACTCTTTACCATAGTTGAATCGACTGTCGCAACAGCTATTTCAACCGTTGTCTTTTTTTCGTAATCACTGACAAGTGAGTCTAAGGACTTGATTTCATTTGGCGTAAAAAGCCACACATAATCATTGATGAAACCTCTTGCTCGCGGAATATGTGTCGCTAAAGGGTCCGAACGCTCTTTACTTATACTAACCCTCATTGACGAAGGCTTAGAAATCGTGTCTTGGGAATTACAAGATTGAAGAAAAAGAAATAGAGAGGATAATAAAGTAAAAAGCTTGCTCACACTGTTAAGGATAAAAATGGCTTATAACGGCTAGGGCTTTGCGAAGGTTGGGAATTAGTATTCCTGTCGTTCGCTTGGCCGTAACTTTTGTTTACTTACGGCCAAATTACTGAAGTTGAATAGAATTACAAATGCTCATTGGCCTTATTCACAGCCCAACTTGCGCAAAGCCATATGTTAGCGGCATAGCTCAAAAGAGCCTTACCGCTTTTTCTGGATTTCTAACTGCGATTAATTTCTTATTGACTTTGTATTCTTCCGAATCTCTTTTTTCTAGTTCACCATCGTCAATCACTATTGTCCCAGCATCGTATTTTTTTTCTGCGCTACTTTTTTGAATGTCTATTGAATGTATTTTGCTTTTTTGAATTGATGTAACAGTTGGTCTTATAACGCCTGTCTGGATATAAAGGGTATCTTTTGTTATCCAATATTTGATATTGCGGTAGGTGACAATTTTAATCAATATCTGAAAGAAAGCGACAACAGATAAAACTGTAACAAATGAGAGAAATCCGTTCCAGTCATATTTTGCCCCCTTCCACAAACAAAAAGTTAAAGAAAGCCCTAAGCCTATTACCAATATTTGTACTGTGCTTCTATAGCTAAAAATGTGATTTATCAAATAGGGTTTGAACAACGGTTTGTCCATCCAAAGGATAACATCGTCAAACTGGCTTTCTTGCGTTGTCATACTGTAGGGTGAGCTTGCCGCTAACGGTCACGGCTTGCTGCCGTGGCGCACCTCGAATTTAGTGAATGTTCCGGGCTGAGCGGCTTAACTTTCACCACAAGCCGCGAGGCCCACCAGAAGCCATGGCAGCAAGCCGCATGTTGCCTGCAGTGCTGCTCTGGTCAATCCTTTGTTATAATTCGATAGTGGTAATAGCCATACTTGTTTAAAAGCGAGAGAACCGGTTTGAGGATCTTATAGGGTACGTTATCTGGCCCAGTAACGACTATTTTGTCTGGGTTAATATTTGCTTTGTTGTTAGAAAGAAAAGTTTCAAGCTCTGATACCTTTTTTTGAATGACTTTCTTATCTAAGAGCGAGGTCTCATACTCGTCATTCGAGATTGAAATAATCAGCACAGTCGAATCATCAAAGTCATTATCTTTTATAGATGACCGCGTGGTCGGAACTACAATGGGCGAGTCGGGAGGAAACTTACCATTGACCGAAACAAGTTTATACTTATCAATTCTTAATTCGGTCATCAGATCAAGTGTGTTTACAATCTTCTCGTAAGACGTCGCTGAGTCCGATATGATACTTATTGGCTGTTTAATAATGTTTGGTCGATTAACTTTTAGGAATGATGATAATTTCTGTTCGTTTAATGCGACGTGTTTTTGTCCATCTATAATTATTATATAGCCGCGTTGAGTCAAATCAATGCAGTGTTTATAGTCCTTCGGTGATGCAATATCTTCCTTGCTAGGCTTTGGCATTAGAAGAGTTAATGTGTCAGAATGTAATTTTTCTTTTTTTGAAGTAGGGGTCTGTCCAGAACAATTGGTCAGGGCGATTAACAAAATAAGTAGAGCCGTTTTCAAAACTTCGGTTTAAATGATTGTTGAAATTAGCATTGCAGGCAACGTCCGGGGCTTTGCGAAGGTTGGGTATTCTGTGTTCCTGTCGCTCGCTTGGCCGTAACTTTTGTTTACTTATGGCCACATTACTGAAGTTGATTAGAATTACAAATGCTGATTGGCCAGATTCGTCAACCCAACTTGCGCAAAGCCGCATGTTGGCTGCTGCTCTAATTTTCAATTACAGTAGTTGTTTTAATTTTACAACTGCCTTTTCTACTGCTTTGAATATGTCTTGATTTCGAATGTCAATTTCAAAAGCTTTCTGCCCATTCAATTCGATTCTGTAAATGAAATAATCGTCACGCCAATCTACTTGACGAATCTTAATTTGCTTATCTCCATTTTTGAAGGTCAGATAGTCAATCATTTTGGTGCTGTCAAAAGGAGAAAGTTCATCACTGTCAACTAAAAGTATATAACCATTTTCTATAAGAAATTTACTTGCTTGCTTTTTAAGTTCTGCGAAAAATGTCGGTCTATTGTGGTCAGGGCGGCTGCCGAATTTTTTCTCAAAGTCATCATCTCGAAGTTGCTCAATCTTTCTTACATCTAGCCAATTGTCTGTTGTGAAAAACTTTTGATGACGCTTGAATAAGTTTACTGTATTTTTTAAAACACCTTGCAAACCGGTGGAACCGCCGGCATAGTAGTCAAGGTGTTCGTAATTGTTGTTGCTTTCCAAAATGGCTAACGACTCAAAGCCAATGCAATTTTCTTTGTCGCTATACTTTGCAGGTTGTCCGTTTACGAGTCGCCTCATTTCACAATGGAACCATGTTGTGTCACCACAAATTTCTAGTTGTATTTTGGAATAGTCGTTGCGATAAACTAAGAAGTATTGCGCTTTAAAATCTGATCTTACCTCTGCGGTGACGAGCCGATAACCATAATCCGTTGTCAAAAACCGAAAGGTCGACTTGAATTCGTCAAGCGGGGTCTCACCTTTAAAAATGTTTAGCAATTCCAACGGGGCTTTAATTTTTTGCTCTATCGTTTAACACTAGTAGTATCCCAAAGAGTAGCAGCCAACGACCACGGCTTGCTGCCGGCCGACTAATTTAAAAAAGATTTCCGGCCGAGCCCCACTACAAATTCATTTTTATTTATGGGCGAGGCCAGCAGGGTCTAGGCTGGCAGCAAGCCGATGTTGTATGCTGTTTTCAATCGACCAGCGGATTTCCGTATTTATGTTTTAGAATTATAAACTTGCTGTAACGAAACACTCTTGCCGAATCGGGCGTATGTAAAGGTTTATGCCCTTTAGGGAATCCTTTTTTCAAATAGAACTGACCTGTTACTCTAATTGCGTCATTATTAAATTCGATTGTATCGGGAATAGTTAAAGACGAATCAGCAGGCTCAAGAAAGAAGCTTAAGTGTCTCAACGAATCATTTGCCTTGTCTTCATATCTTGAAATATCTTCAGGAGTTACCCACCTAGCACAGTCAAATTCGTTATAGCTTGTCAAATTGAAGCTAGTGGGAAGTAAGAATTTCGAGCTATCGCAAGCCCATGGAAGATGAACAACCTCTATAGTCTCGATCTTGTTAGAAAGTAAGTTCTTGTCAGAAGACCGACACGCAAATAAAAAAATCAGAATAACAATTACGTATCGCATATAGAAAATAGCATACAACGGTTCGGTATTTGCGATGGCAGGGCATTCTTGAACGTCAAGCACGGTACAAGTGCCTGATTGAAAAACTAGTTGAAGATGACAAATAATAGCTTAATAGAAATCCGTTGCCCGCGAACTAAAGCTGAATAAAGTTATTGTTGTCGATTGTTCTTGCGTCGACCCTGCTATTGCAAATACTTTTGTTGGGCGTTCGTACTTCTGACTTGAGAATAAAGCCACATATACTGTCGTAGTTATCCCGTTACTTCTTCGCGCTTACCAATAAAATTTCCGATTACTGCACATAAGAACTTGTTATTTGACCCGTTGCCATACTTCTTCAAACATCATCATGTTGTCAATTCCACCCTTTATATACCATTTATCACCTTCGAGGCGATAAGTAAACTTCGCTGTTTTCCCAACCATATCTTTGGTATTGCCATACATAAGGTGCTCAGTATAATTTTTATCACCCATGTCTACTGTGCCTGCACCTGCATGTTGAAAAGCAGTATCAGAAATATTCTGAGAGAATACAGCAAAATGAGTGGGCGTAACAATTTTAATTGCATCTGATGTTTTATTATCATAAGGGAACGTGCTGTCGCCTTGTATCATTTTTCCGGAAATTAATTTCCAGGTTCCCACTAATTGCATTTTATTTTGAGCAAAGCTTGCGGCAGTGCAAAATAAAAGCAGAATTGAAAGTAATACGCTTGTTTTCATGTTATTTCGTTTTAAGTGTGAGAGAAATATTATGGAATAAAAGAGTGCCAGTTAATAGGGCTAAGGAGTGAAGTTGGCGTCTTCATAGAGTAGTTTATACCATGCAATATAATCAGCAATCTCTGATTAATTTTTAAAGTCGCAGCAGTGATTGTCCAATAAGAACTGTCAAAAAGTAAGCTTGTGATTAATAATTTTCTCATAGTATGAAGTTCTTTTAGTATGACGCCTAACGTTCAAGTATTGCTGCAGGTGGGATATTTTATAATGTCAAGCCCGGAACTGCAGCTTGGTTTTATTTAAAAAGTTGAAGCTAACATTTTTTGCGTGGCTTTATTCGTCGAGCCCAAACTGTTGCTGATAGTGATTTGTAGCCGATTGCTCCAATGTCCAGCCCCACTTGTAGCAATACACCTGTTGGGCGTAGTTATCATGTCAATCCGGTAATGTAACATTATGCATTATTTTAATAAACCATTGTTCTTTCTCTTTGGTCATTGTCCATACCATAATCCCTTTAAGAGTAGGCAAGGATTTTCCATCTGCATCTGTCCTTCCGATAATCTCCCATTTCACATCTACTGCCGCAATATCTGGTTTTAGAAATCTTACCATTGGTTCAGACAGCTTAGTCTGCGCTGTTTGATAATATCTGGTGAAAGTCGTTTGAAAGTATTTTTCAATTTCTTGTCGTCCATGTAAGAGGTCGCCTAAATAAGTTACAAAATCTCCATCTTCAGACCAAAAACTTGCAGTTCCTTTTGCATCTTTTTGATTAAATATCTTTTCGAAAGTTGTCACCAGCTTTTTTATCGCAATGTCATCCTGATTTTGTGCTTGGACGTTAATTAAGAGTCCAAACGTTAGTAAAATAAGGATTGTCATTTTCATATCAGAAATTTTAAAGTTAATGTCAATTACGCCCAACGTTCAGGGCTTGGCGAAGGCCGTCTAAATTCTTTGAGCTTCCGGCCGAGCCGCACAACAAATATATTTTTATTTATCGGCGAGGCCAACACGTCACAGGCTTTCGCCAAGCCTCATGTTGGCTGCTGCTTTTCTATGCATCACCGTTAACTATAAATCTTGAGAAAGTTTTCGCCGTCAAATTTATTGTTAGGTTAAAATAGCAGTTACCGCCATCATTTACTATCAACATTTCGGTCCTCCAATCCTTGTCAAAGTCGTTACAAAAGCAATTAACCCAAACTTCCTTTTGCCCCGCTGAGTTTATGACAGGAAAATATTGTCTCTTGTATCTTGAAAGGTCAATTACAAAGTTGTCAACTTTTAAATTGTAATCGGGATGAGCTTTGGAAATTGTGTCGAACTGTATTTTTTGGTCTGGGTTGTAAGCGTCAATACACTGCTTCAGAATTATTTCAATTTCTTCAATTTCGGTTTGTGTCAAACTAGCCGGTTTGGCGTTTTTAAAAAGCCATGTATCAGTCGTGTCAAATTTTAGGATTGTATAATTTGACGTGTCAACAAAATGAGCACTTGCTATTGATGTTTTAGCCTGATTATCGTTTGTTGTCTGTCCGCAACAGGATAAAAGGAAAAGCAGAGAAGCAGAAACTGCCAGAGGAGTCCAATTGGTATTCATTTTTTAAGGTAAGATGCAAATGTGAACAGTCTCCATAAAGTAGCAGCCAACGTCAACGCATTGCCGAAGTGCCGGAATTAGAATTCCTATCGCTCGGCGGCCATACTAAAGTTAAATAGATTTCCAAAAGCTGAGATGACATTCTGTTGAAGGCATTTTGGCAATGCAATGTTAGCTGCAGTCCCTTTAAAAAAGTTTTTTCCAAATTCTATTTGTCCAAAATCGTTTGTCATCTAGATTAACACCGTACAAAGGTTTGCTATCAACATCCTTTAATGCGGCAAATTCATAAAAATATTTTTTCCTTATTCTTTTAGAAACTTTTGACGAGTCATAATAATTGATGCAGCTGAATGTTGACAGCCATCTTATATCAAATGTGTCGGCATCTCTCTTGCCTAAATAGCAGTACGCGTCGTAATACCATTGATAATGTTTGTTTGGTTGGAGTTGGCGACTGGTTGGATTTTTAGTAATGGCGAAGAGGGCTATTTGGTTGTGACTAGGAGCATAGAGAATGGTATCTATGTAAACTTGAGCACCGCGTGAGTATTCCTTAGAATAAAAAGATTGCCCATTTTCGTTTAGAAGAGTTTCAAGTCTTGCCGATAGAATTCGTTTGTCTCGTAAATAAGAGCTCGAATCAGTAACGACTTTAGAAACAAATTCTCCTGAAGTTGGTTTGACACCCCTATTAACGCAACCAAAAATCTGAATTGCAAAGGCGATGATGACGGTAAAAGGACTGCTTCTCATAAAGGGGATTGCCGCTAACGAACAGGGCTTGGCGTTGTTGGGGTATTTGAAAAACGTCAGCCGACAACTGAAGCCCAATAATTGATTTAAAAGTTGAAGATAAAAACAAAAAGCCGATAGTGTTCCGTCTGCTGGAACTGCTGTTGATAGTGAACTGCAACGGAAGTTAACAACCTCTGCCCGAATAACGTCAAGCCCAATGTTAGCGGATGTTTTATTGCTTTTTCCTTGGTCGCCCTAACATTTCTAAGGTTTCTTCATAATATTTTTCTATTGATTTAAGTCCAATCTTTTTTCTTCTTTTATCAACGTTATCTGGGTCAGCCAAATCTTTAGGATAAATTATTTTATTTGAACTATCAAACAAATTGCCATTATTGTCAAAAGATAATTGTGTCCCATATAGCTGCTGTCCGCCTGTATTTCGTTGGACACGGTCATACAAATAAGCATAGTCCTTTATAGAAACCTGACCCTTTTTTGAAAGACTTTTTAAAGTGGGTAGCATAGAAGATTGAAACTTTGGGTCGCTGTCTGAATGTTGAATTAAGGCGAAATAGTGTGTTGAGGCTTCCTGTCCAACCAATTTTATTGTTGGATATCCATATCTCAAATAAATATCTTTGATTATGGGAATATGTCTATCGAATGTTTGTTTCTCTAAGACTTGAAGTTTTTGAATACTGTCAAATTGTACTCTATTATCAAAAGCGTCTTTAATTTTCAATTGGATATTTTGATCTATTTCATACAAACTGTCAATCGTTTTCTTCAATTGTAAATTTGTCTGTCCGTAGTTGATAATGGCAAGTAAGCAAAAGGGAACTGTCAAAATTGATATGTTCTTTTTCATTTTGATTGTCTTAGCTGATGAAGTCTCCACAAAAATATCCGCTAACGACCACGGCTTGCTGCCGTGGCGCACCTCGAATTTAGGAAATGTTCGCAGGCCGAGCAGCGTAACTTATTATAAAACGCTGCGAGGCCGCGCAGAGCCATGGCAGCAAACCGATGTTGCCTGCAGTTAAAGTCAAGATTCCATCTGCAGCACCAAAAATATTTTTCCATCCACTCCTTTATAAACATGAATCTCGTCAAGCACCAAATCACCGATGTCGTGCCCCCAGATCTCGTATTTGCCGTCGGTTATATTCCTGTTGTAGATTTTCCTTTGCTTCAGTGGAATTGTCTTTACTGTCGCCGTACTTTCCTCTTCTTGATAGACTTTATAATATTGCTTGCTAATCTCACTTATAAGCTGAGTTCTTGTAAATCCCGTTGGAGAGGTCAATTCAAATTTCTGGGTAGTCGATAATAACTGTGACACTCGTATTAGGCACTACAATTTCGCTTCTTCCAATAAGGTTTTTTATCTCCATTTCAGGGCTGTCAACTCTGATCCATGGAATTATTCCGTTTTCGTAATCTTTGAGGTCATTTGTTTTTTACATCGAATCGGATATTGGAAATCAATTGACCTAGTGAGTCATAATTAACAGTCATTGAGAGATTCTCTAATTCCTTTATGGTGTCTACGTAGCTTTTCGCGATGGTGTCACGTGAAGCCGCTTTTTGTGACGTAACTTTTTCATGAGGTCTGTTTAAGCAAGCTGCAAACGTCAATGCAAGGAGTAGTGGGGAGATGAGTTTCACTTCGAGTTTAGGAATTAATTGCAGGCAACGTTGACGCATTGCCGAAGTGCCGGAATAGAATTCCTGCAGTCTAGCAGCGGCGTAACTTTCTTTCTTACGCCGCGTTGATAAAGTTAAATAGAATTACAAAAGCTGAATTATATTCTATCGCCGGCATTTTGGCAATGCAATGTTAGCGGCAGTTTTTCGATAGTTAGGCGTCATTGATTACATATTCGAGGAGTCGTTGTGCCTTTTGTTGGTCTGAATAGTTTTGAGACGCAAAGAATTGATCGAAGTAAGAATAAAATTCCACACCTAGTCCGAGCGAAAAAAGTGAATGGTATATTGCTCCTTCTTTTTCGAAGACTTGAATATCTCCCGTCTGTTTTTCCGTGAAGAAAAAGAGCTCAGAGTTTAGATCCAATTGGTCTTTCATGTAAACAAGGATCACATTCTCCTCATCCTTCTTGTATTTGTAATCACGATAGAATTCATCTAGACTCTCATCGTCTTTCAGATATTTGACAAGCTTGACTAATTTCATGCAGGATGGTTTCTTGGCAAATTGCCGCTAACGTTCAGGGCTTGGCGAAGGCCGTCAAAATATAATGACGTTTCCGGCCGAGCCGCACTACTAAGATAGATTTAATTAACGGCGAGGGGCCCAGGCTTTCGCCAAGCCGCATGTTGTGTGTAGTTTTATTTGTCGCTGTACTTTTTGTAAAGTAGAGGAACAATTTTAGGTAGTTCATCGTTGCTTTTCCATTCAACTCCTGCCATGTTTGTACTGCTGTCATAAAACAATCCCAACTTTTCTGCATGAGATCTTGGAAATGTTGTATCAGTTAATGGGTCCTTTTTAGTTACAATTTCGTACGCCCTGTCTGCCATGGGAATTAGTTCTTCAAATTGGCAATACATTTCTCCATACTTTTCGTTAAATGGAATGTTAAGAGAAGCAAGATAATCAGGGTTTTTAACTGCTTCATCAAAGTTCTTTTGTCCTAATGAAATCAACCAACACCGGAAGTAAAAAAATCTGTCGTCTGAAGAACCTCCTTCTATGACTGTCTGTGCCGCTAAATTGCCCCATGTGCTTGCTTTTTTATTCATCTGTTGGAATATGATTTCAAATTCTTGGATTTGTTCAGGTGTCAGCTTAACGAGCTGTTCAAGAATTGCTTGTTCCTTGATCTTATTGTCAAACTTTCCTTTTAAAAACTGCGCATAACATTGTGTTTTCTGCTATGC
>JGI24806J26614_1000836_pt1 | contig 10416 bp, 3 predicted proteins | sample Kansoi200umMDA_FD_26614 | JGI IMG/M metagenome (IMG submission 26614) | reverse complement strand
AAGAGTAAGCACGTCGTGGTAACTAAACCAGTCGTCGGTTGACCAACGCACTGTGGCGGTTGTAAGTGTTTGGATCCTCAGGATTTTTCCTTTTGGAATATATTTGAAGTGATTGTTGAAACTCCAGACAAATAAATTCGATTTAACCTTGTCAGTTATATATCGTTTTTTTACTTGTTGAGGCATATCAAAGATCTGTTTCGATTTAAGCGAGCGGCAAAGTTTCACATACTCTGAGTGCGCCCATGCCAGCGGCATCGCCGATCCTGAAGGTTTTCCAAGATAGAGGCCCATTTCTGGTATATCCTCCGAATCCCAGACCTGTTCAGGAAACAGTCCTGTCTCATTCGCATAATTTTCCATGGTGCGAAGTAATTCTGCCGCACCATCATAATTTCCTGCTGCAACCTCATAATGCCCCCGTTCTCCGGTCAACAATGGCCATGGCCTGCCGATGCCTGTAAACATAAACGGGCTTCCATCAACCTGCTCACCATAACCGTCGCGATTGTAACGATACCAAACTGGTCCGAACGGATGATCCATCTTCAATGTAGCATCGATAACTTTAATGGTGTTGAGAATTCTCGGATCATCGGCCGAACGCAGGCCATAACGTACAAGCGCCAGTGCGTCGGGACTCACCATTTCGTTTGCAGGACATATGTTCTCGCCTGCAGGTCTGTTTGATATCTTCAATAAATCGGTTCCCGGATTATTATAGTCAATACGTTCTTCTGAATTAATGCGGACATAATATCCCTCCACGCCAACAAATCTTGCCAGATCTGATCCCGTAACATAGGTCCAGCGTTCAACACTTGCATTCCAGAAGTCAGCCGTTTCGCGCAAATATTCAGCCAACAGTGGCTCATTATTCAGTTCAGCGTATTCGGCAGCTATGACGAGTGCGGAAATTTCTACTGCCAGTGTAAAAGTGCTGTATCCAGCGTTTTCTTCCCAGCGGTCCTGATTGGTCTTAGGCCCGTGTGAGACAAGGAATCCAACAGCTTTGCGCATCATCGGCCAGAAATGTTTCAATTCAGTATCCGACAGACTTGCTTCGCGGTTAACCAGATCTACGAGCATGATAGGTAGAGCTGTCTGGTCCATTTGAATTCCATTCCAGTATGGTTCTCCATCGAGCCACATGTTCTGCACCCAGTGCCCGTCGTCTTCCTGAGTGACCATAAGATAATTCAAAACCCTTTTGGCATCATCAAAGGCCCTCGCTGCGAGCAGACCACCGGCTGTTTGCACCAGATCACGGGGCCACACGAGGTGATACCCTCCAAGGTCAAGGTCTCCCTTGCTAAAGCCCCATGGAATGGAAAGGCTCGCTATCAATCCTCCTGGATGTCTTTTTGATTCATGCACCCGCAGCATTGTGGCGCTGATGTTAAAATACTTCGGAATGAGATCCGAATGAACTTTTTCAATCGAATGTAATTTCTTCTGCCAGTTCTCCCATTCTTCGATGAATTTTTGTTTCGCGGCATCGAAACTGCCAATCAGGCTCGCGCGGGCACGCTGTCCCGCTTCTTCCGGGTTGCGCCCGAAACCAAGTGCAATCACGAAACTATTTCCGTTTAACTCTTCAAGATTAATCTCAGCCGTAAGCGCAACGTTTCCATTCTCAGCTCTTTCGAATTGCCACGACATTTGTTTGTGAAGCATGATGTCCTGCCAGCCATCGGAAGATCCAACGAAACCTGCCGACATTTTTTTCCAAGGCGTAGAGCAGGCCATAGCAAGCGATGCATCGCCTCGCTTAGCGTAAAGCATAGGCACACCCTTATAATCCCCAACCCAGGCGTTATTTCCGGCTCCTGAATTACCAAGATGCGGGGCCAGGATCACAAACAACTTAAAGTCTTTTCTTTTTTTGTTGGTCGGAACAAACTGAATTCGTTGCAGCAGAGTGTCGCGCGATGGATCAGAAAAGATCTCTTTTTCAAGCCGGTAATGATGCCCGTGACAAGAATTTGTAATATGATAACCGGGAACGTCTTTAGCGATGTGTTTGATGTGATGAGCGGTATTCCGTTTTTCTTCAGAGAAAAAATTCTTACCGTCGGTCACCACGAAGCTCAGATCCCGCGTGCAGGCCTGGTCAACCTGAGGGTAATAGATCTCGTTTAATATACCATGACTTAACGAATACCATACTTTACTCCTGGCATTATACGAGGTCCCTACACCGCTCTTTGCGCTGGATGTCCACCTGGCTTCAATGCCGGGCCACCCAAAGGCGAATTTTTCTTTTCTGAGCATATCTCTTCTCTCTTTTTGTTACGCTTTATTTTTATCGATTATTTCTTTTGGGTTTTTTTACTTTTTTTCGGGCCGACCGTTGTCTCGATCTTTTTGTTTTGCTGACCCGGAGTTGCCTCCGGCTGTGTAGTATTTACTGCTTCCACTTGTGTCTCGCCACCAGGAGGCTGTTGCTGGCCGGTAGCTGTAGTTGTTATTGGAGCTGCTCCCGCGGCTTGCTGGGGAGGTCCGGTAAGGTCGTCGAAATAATATGTATCGGAATTTGCCGAGTTCGGGTTAAAAAGCAAAGTTGCCTGATCAATCTGGGTTGCCGATGTTTCGCTGCCTTGCGGAATCTGCGAAAACAAAAATTCAAGCTCCTCCCACTGATTGCTTACTTTGGTATAAGCCTGGTACTGGCTATGCGTACCTGCCGGATAGTCGTTATTTCCACGTTTGCTTCCAAGCAGGATTTCAACGAGGGTTCCGGGAGGCGCCGATGTATAGATCTTGAGGTGCAGCCGGGGAGGTACTCCAAGGTAGGTCGCATATTTATCTACTTCGGTCAGGTTGCTCGCCAATCCCATTTTGATATTGTCGAATTTTTTGGAACCGTTGCGAACATACAACGCGCATCGCGATGAACCATTAACATTATTGGGTGCCGGGTTTTTGGCGGTTGTGTCGAGCACACCACCCCGTTCTCCGTAACGAACATGTTTGTTTCCTTCAAAATTGTCATACACGATCGACTGCGCGCTTAAAGAAGCGGAAAGAGTCATGCCGGCAATAATGGCAAATGTGGAAAGAGAACCTTGAAAGGAATTGTGGGTTAAACTGGTAGTTTTCATTTGGTTTGTATTAATTCTCTGGATCTTCTAAAGGATGTTATATCGCCAAAATTATGCCTGACTTAGCCAAATTCCCCTAATATTCGGTGAGAAGGGCAATTTGAATCGCCAGAACTGCCATTTTATCGATTGCAGCGAAGCGAATAAAAATCAACTCATTTAAGCGCAGTGATTTCTTCCTGTAGTTCTTTGTAGGCCTTGTCACATACGTCTTCTATCTTTTTCAACAAATCATTCGATCGCTCGAGTTTTTCTTTTTTTTGCGCGTTCTCCTGTATTTCTTTTGCCATTTGAGTAAAATCCTCGCTAATTCCCATGGTGGCGAACGATGGAATGATCGAATGCGCGGCGGCTCTTAATCCTTCGTAATCCTTGTTTCGAACGCTCGTTTTCATTTTGTCGATAAGCTCAGGAGTTTCCTCCAGGTATACCTTGATCATTTCAGCGATCATATCAGGGTTATTTTTTGTGAGCTGCTTGATAAAATTGAGGTTCGTGTAGCGTGCATGCCCGTTGCTGCCTTTTGTTTGTTTCTCTTCCATTGGAATTTCGTTTTGTGACTCGTTATTATTTAAATACTTATTGATTTTCTTAAAAAGCAATTTGTCGTCGATTGGTTTTGATATATAGTCATTCATACCAATCTTTTTACATTTTTCAAGATCGACCGTCGTTACATCTGCTGTAAGTGCTATAATCGGCGTTTCTAATTTTAGTTGATTCCTGATGTACTCAGTAGCCTCGAAACCATTCATCTCAGGCATTTGAAGATCCATCAGGATAAGATCGAATGTCTCTTTTTTGAGTTTTTCAACAGCAATCTTTCCATTTCCGGCAATAACCATTTCAAAACCGAATTCTTCCAACAAAGTCTTCATTAGCAGCTGGTTTAATGAAACGTCTTCTACCACCAGGATCTTTGCCTTGTTCCCTTTTTCACTGGCCGGAACTACCTGCGTTTCGTCCTCTCCTGCAATTTTTTCCTTGGTTTTCTTGAACGTAAGTTCAAAACTGAAAGTTGATCCTTTTCCCGGATTACTGCTTACATTTATTTGTCCACCCTGGGCAACGACCAACTGCTTGACGATTGCAAGTCCAAGTCCTGTACCGCCATAAAGACGGGAGGTTCCACTTGTGGCCTGCTGGAAATTGTCGAATATGCTTTCGAGTTTATCTGCCGGAATACCTATACCTGTATCGCTTACCGAGAATCTTATTACTGCTTTCTTTGCATCCTGCTCGACCATTTTTACAGCTACAGTTATACTTCCCTCGCTGGTGAACTTGATTGCGTTGCTCACCAGGTTAAGCACAATCTGGTGTAGTCTTACCGGATCTCCCACCAACACCTCCGGAATATCATTGTCATATTCCCTGATCAGCTTAAGATTTTTTTCATTGATTTTGGTCTCGAACAAATGCAGCATAGCGTAGACCGAAGCGGACAATTTAAATGGAATCTGCTCAAATGTCATTTTTCCCGCGTCCACTTTAGCAAGATCGAGTATGTCGTTGATAAGCACTATTAGGGCATCTCCCGATATTTTAATCGCGTTTATATACTCACGCTGTTTCTCCGTGAGATCGGTTTTTAGCACCACTTTTGTAAACCCAACAATTGCATTCATTGGTGTGCGGATCTCGTGGCTCATATTACTAAGGAACTGCTGTTTCGCTTTCACTGCCTCTTCAGCCAGCTGAGCCGCTTTCTCTGCGTTTCTCCTTGCCTCTATCAGATCATTTTCAAAACGTTTTCTCGCGGTGATATCCCTGGCAACGATTACTATGCCAAGCACATTCCCACGTTCGTCTTTATAAGTCGACCCATTAAACAACACATCGGTCAATTTTCCATCTTTGTGCCTGATCGTTAGCGGCGAGTCAACTACAAAACCTTTTGCGAAGGCTTCTTTGTACACTTCGCTGGCTTTTTCACGATCAGTGAAATAATCAAAAAAATCGGTGCCTGTGATCTTTTCCCTGGTAATCCCCGTAATGTTCGCCAGGGCCTCATTCATATCAGTAATCTTACCGTCAGAATTTATGGTGACGAGGGGATCGAGACTCGCCTCAATAAGTGTGCGGGAGTATTTTGACAGGAGTTTCTCGCGCGCCACCACCACCGCGCCAAGCACTTCACCATTTTCATCTTTGTAGACCGACCCGTTAAACAGAACGTCGGTGAGTTTTCCATCGTTTCTCCTGATGGTAAGCAGGTAGTCGACAATTGAACCTTTGTCGAAGACCTCTTTGTGAACTTCCCGGGCCAGTTCGGGTTTCGTAAAGTAGTCAAAGAAATAGGTGCCTGTTATCTGATCGCGGGAAATCCCGGTAATGAGCGTCAGGGCGTCGTTCATGTCGGTTATTTTGCCCTCAGAATTGATGGTAATCAGCGGATCAAGACTGGCCTCGATCAAACTGCGTACATATTGACTTTGTTGTTGAAGTCTGTTGTTCAGGGCCTTCATGTTTTCGCCCTGCACATACAATTCGTGGTTCTTTTTGTAGAGATCTACGAACACGGCAACTTTAGCTTTCAATATCTTCGCTGAAAGCGGCTTTACCATAAAATCAACGGCGCCGGTCTGGTATCCCTTAAAAACGTCTTCCTGATTATTGTTGTTCGCAGTGAGGAATATAATTGGCACTCGTTTGAATCGCTCACTCTGACGAATCAGCTCAGCAGTTTCAAATCCATCCATTCCAGGCATCTGAACATCCATCAGAATGATTGCAAATTCATGTTCCTGCAACAGAATTTTCAGTGCTTCCTTTCCCGAATTGGCTCTTACGAATTTGTAGTTTTGGTTCGCAAGGATCACTTCAAGCGCCAGTAAATTTTCATCCCGATCGTCTACGAGTAATATTTCAACCCCCTCGGAGTTCACTATTGTGCTATTTTCTTCTGGTTCCACAATGCTCTTTATTAGCTGTCAGCCTTCAACCACACCCTCATCAAGGCTACGAGCTGATCAACATTCACAGGTTTGGTGATATAATCGGATGCGCCCGACTCGATACATTTCTGGCGGTCACCCTTCATGGCTTTCGCGGTGACAGCGATGATAGTCATGTCCTTGTTCTTGTTATCCTTTCGTATATGTCTCATAGTTTCATAACCGTCCATTTCAGGCATCATGATATCCATGAGCACCACGTCGATGTCCTTGTGTTCCTTTAGATTGTATATTGCCTCCTTCCCGCTCTCTGCGGTTAGGATCTTAAGCCCGAATCTCTCAAGCGCTGTTGTGAGAGCAAACAGGTTTCGCATATCGTCGTCTACTATCATCACTTTTTTACCTTTTAAAAGGTCATCAGTCATGTATATGTCACCGATTATCGTTTTCATTTTCGGTGGCAGGTTCTTATGTTCACGGTGCATGTAAAGCGCTACCTGGTCGACCAGCTTATTAACGCTGTGCAGGCTTTTCACAATAATTGTATTGGCAAACTGATTCAGTCTGACCTTTTCTTTTTGATTAAGGTCTTTTGCCGAATAAACGATAAGCGCAGTTTGCCTTTCCGCTCCCTTGCTTTCGAGTTCCTTGATAATTTCGAGTCCCGGGGCATCCGGCAAAAGCAGATCTAGAACAACGCAGTCGAACTCCTTTTCTCCGACCTTGGCGATCGCTTCTTTCGCTGTTTTAGCAGTAGTTATTTCTATATCCGCTCCCGTTAAAGCCTGCACCATGGCCTGCAACTCGGTTTCATTGTCATCGACAACCAACAGTGATTTGGTTTTTTTCCGGTTAAAATCATTTACATCATTCATTAAATTGTTGATCGATGATTCTTTTATCGGCTTAACAAGGAAATTCCTGGCTCCGCGTTTAAGAGCGTCGTCCCTGTCGTCATTGGTCGAAGAAGTAACATAGATTGGAATGTGGCGGAGATTAAGATCATTTTTAAATCGGTCGATCACCTTCCATCCATTTGTATCGTTGATATTCACATCCATCACAATGGCGTGTGGATGAAACTGGTTAACCAGGTCGATCATGTCACTACCCTTAGTCGTTGCCACAACCTTGATATCATGTTCGTGCGCATGTGACAGCAGCTCTTTTGCGAAATTCACGTCTTCTTCCACTATCATCAGCACGTTATCTTCATTGCTGATGTTTCTCCGGTCATCTCCCACTTCGTCAGCAAAAACCTGTTCGATAACGGAAGTTGAAAATGTACTTTCCGCCGGAGACTTAATTGCGGTTTTTACCAGTGCTTTGTTCTCCCGTTCAATTTTTTTATTTTGCGTCTCACCCGAAACTTTGAGTGGAAGGAAAAGTGTGAAGGTGCTGCCTTTACCTTCGTCGCTGTCCAGCTCAATTGATCCGCCCAGAAGATCTGAAAGCCCCCTGCTGATACTGAGCCCTAGTCCGGTGCCTCCGTATTTCCTGCTCGTAGAGCCTTCGGCCTGCTGAAAAGCTTCAAAAATGATGGTTTGTTTATCCTTCGATATTCCAATTCCTGTGTCCCTAATCTCAAATGCTACCACGGTATCAGCGGCATCAAGACTTTCATTTTTTGTTTTCCAGTTGTGGTCTGCTTTATAAATTTTAAGTTCCACGCCACCTTTTTCAGTAAACCGGAATGCGTTTGAAAGCAGGTTTTTCAGGATCTGGTTCAGTCTTTGTGAATCGGTTTCGATCACTTCCGGCAAGTTGGGATCTGTTTTAATGCTGAAGTCCAGTTTCCTGGCTTTCGAAATATGCTGGAAAGTGGATTCTACGAAACGGGTGATCTCATCGAAAGTAACCGGTGAGTATGCTACAGAAATATAACCCGACTCGATTTTAGAAAGGTCGAGTATGTCGTTGATAAGTTCTATCAGATCATCGCCACACGCGTTAATTGTTTTGGCATATTCTATCTGTCTTTCGGTGAGATTTCCCTCCTGGTTTTCGATAAGTTCATGGGCGAGGATTTGAAGACTGTTCAAGGGAGTTCTGAGCTCATGTGACATATTGGCCAGAAACTCTGATTTATATTTTGAAGTGAGGGTGAGCTGATCCGCTTTTTCTTCAAGAGCCTTTCTTGCTTCTTCTACTTCTTTGTTCTTAAGTTCGACTTCACTTTTTTGGTTGGCGAGCAAGATAGCTTTCTCCTCAAGTTCTTCATTGGTCTTGCGAAGCACTTCCTGCTGGCTGCTAAGTTCACCAGCCAGTGACTGCGACTGCACCAGCAATTCCTCTGTGCGCATGTTCGATTCAATGGTATTGAGAACGATACCGATACTCTCTGTGAGCCCGTCGAGAAAATCCTGGTGGATCTGACTGAATGTCTCAAGTGAAGCGAGTTCAATCACTGCCTTTAATCTTCCCTCAAACAAAACAGGTAAAATGATCACATTCATTGGCTGAGCTTCACCCAGACCCGAACTGATCCTTAAATAATGATCCGGCACATTCGACAAGAGCATTCTTTTTTTCTTTATCGCAACCTGACCGATAAGCCCCTCGCCCATTTTGAAGGCCGCGGGAGCTGCCCTGCGTTTGCGGTGAGCATAAGAAGCTACAAGTTTTAATTTTGACTCATCGAAACTCTCCTCTTCCTGTAGTACATAAAATAATCCGTGTTGCGCGCCCACTACATCGGCCAGCTCGGCTAGTATCGCATAGGTTACTGAATTCAGTTCCTTTTGCCCCTGCAGCATCTGTGTGAATTTGGCGAGGTTCGATTTCAGCCAATCCTGTTCCTGGTTCTGTATAGTGGTTTCCTTGAGGTTAGCGATCATCTGGTTGATCGTATCTTTCAACGCCTCTACCTCTCCCATCGCTACAACATTGATGCTCCGTGTAAGATCGCCCTGTGTAACTGCCGATGCCACTTCCGAGATGGCACGTACCTGGGTAGTGAGGTTTGCTGCCAGCTGATTCACATTCTCAGTAAGATTCTTCCACGTACCTGATGCTCCTGGTACATTGGCCTGACCACCTAATTTGCCCTCGGCACCTACTTCACGGGCTACAGTAGTAACCTGGTCGGAAAATGTGGCAAGGGTGTCTATCATTTTGTTGATGGTATCGGTGAGCTGCGCTACCTCGCCTTTTGCTGCAATAGAGAGTTTCTTGTTCAGATCTCCCAACGCAACAGAGGTAACCACCTCGGCTATGCCCCGAACTTGCGACGTTAAATTGGATGCCATTACATTCACACTGTCGGTGAGATCTTTCCATGTACCTGCAACTCCTTTCACTTCACTTTGCCCACCGAGTTTACCTTCGGTACCAACTTCCCTGGCAACACGTGTAACTTCGGAGGCAAATGAGTTCAATTGCTCGACCATGGTGTTGAAGGTATTTTTCAGATCCAACACTTCTCCTTTAACGTCAACTGTGATTTGTTTCGAGAGATCTCCTGTAGCCACAGCCTTTGTTACATCGGCAATATTACGTACCTGTGCTGTGAGATTGCCGGCCATTTGATTTACACTGTCGGTAAGATCTTTCCAGGTTCCTGCCACGCCCGGTACAAAAGCCTGACCTCCCAGTTTTCCCTCTGTGCCCACTTCCTTAGCCACGCGTGTCACCTCCGACGCAAAGGCGCGAAGCTGATCAACCATGGTATTTATTGTTTCTTTTAGCTGCAGAATTTCTCCCCGTACGTCAGCGGTGATTTTTTTAGACATATCGCCATTCGCAACAGCGATTGTCACCTCTGCAATATTTCTAACCTGAGTGGTGAGGTTACCCGCCATCTGATTTACACTGTCGGTGAGATCTTTCCAGATTCCGTCTACGCCAGGAACGTTGGCCTGTCCGCCAAGTTTACCTTCGGTTCCAACCTCGCGGGCCACCCTTGTAACTTCACTGGCGAACTCTTTTAACTGATCAACCATTGTGTTAAGGGTTTCTTTCAACTGAAGAATTTCCCCTCTTACATCCACAGTGATTTTTCTGGACATATCGCCGCTTGCTACCGCGATGGCAACATCAGCAATGTTTCGCACCTGCGCTGTAAGATTGCCGGCCATTTGATTCACGCTATCAGTAAGATCTTTCCAGGTGAGGAATATTGCAGAAGTAACAACCGCCGTTGCAAAGGGCGACCTCTCCCTGCAGATCACAGTAGATGTAAAAGGCGAGATCCTCGAATTGAAAAATACGATCAATACCATGGTGGATCAGCTTCGTGGTTTTGCATCGGAAGTAACCAGGGTTGCCCGGGAAGTAGGAACAGAAGGGAAACTTGGAGGACAGGCAGATGTTCCTGGAGTAGCTGGTACCTGGAAAGATCTTACTGATAGCGTGAATCAAATGGCCGGCAATCTTACAGCGCAGGTGCGAAACATTGCTGATGTTGCCATCGCGGT
>JGI24806J26614_1000835_pt1 | contig 10416 bp, 6 predicted proteins | sample Kansoi200umMDA_FD_26614 | JGI IMG/M metagenome (IMG submission 26614) | reverse complement strand
GTTGAATTTAAAAAAGTCGAAGGCTGCCAGGAATATTTATAGGGTGGGGTACCACCGCTGGCACTGGGTGTGCCACCAATAGTAAGACTGCCGTTGTAACAGCCAACCTGGTCGGGACCGGCATTTGCTGTTAACTGCGCAAAAACACCGCCTCCAAGGCAGGAAAGACAAATAATATAAATAAAGACCCTATACATCCAGACAAATGTAAAAAAAGAAATGAAATATAACCGAAATATGAGGCGTAAAGATCCGTGTCCTAAGAATATTGCAAGTAGCCTCTTTTCTTATTTACCAGATCTCGAAATTATTATAGATCATTATCTTGCCCCATTTTTCTTTTCCGAATTGTTTGGCGATCTGGTCTTTCAGTTCAGAGGTCCTGTAAATTTTTTGTTTTGTTTTTTTAGGGACCAGAACCAACGGATCCGGTTTTACAATTTCAACTGTTTTTGCAAAATAAATGATACCCCCATCTTCGGTGGCTAAACCCAAAATGGCTCCCGGCAATCCTACAAAACTTTCAGGTCCTATGGAAGCATTTACTTCAGTACAGAACCAGGCGTAAATACGGGTGGTATCATTGGCCTGCCAGATTGCTTTGCGGCACATATAGCCACAAATGCTGCGCTTGCTATCGGTGATCTTCCATTTAAATGTGCGGATGGTGTCAGCCATTAAAAAAGATTCACCCCAGATCTTTTTTTCGGTGAGGCGTTTGCCACTCATATGATTCTCATATACCACATTTTTTGTAGTGGCCCAGCTCATACGTTCTACGAGATCACTTTCCTGGGGTTTAAAAACAGAAAGGGAATCATTAAAATACAATTCAAAAATGTCAATCTTGTTTTTATCTTCCTCCCGCAGCCATTCTTTTACGTCACCATTGTTTTTAAATTTCTTGTAAAGATTGGTTTTGCGTTCGTAAGTGATCTTGCCATAGGTAATTTGGGCAATGGACACCTGAGATAATATCCAGAAACAAAGAATGGCAATGCTAAATTTTTTAAAAATCATCTTCTTCCTCCTTTGCTTTATTACTGTTGAACTTAATGGTGGCTTTCAATAAAAAATAACGGGAGATAATGTTCGTTTTGATATCTGTGATCACGTTGCTGCTGATGTCACGGTCCACATTAATGTTTTGATTGAGCATATCATAAGCATAAGCGCCAAGAATAAAATTCTCACGTTTACCAAAGGTTTTGGAAAGAGATGCATTCCACACCAGGTAATTGATATTATAACCATTACTTCGTTTACTGTTTATGGTATAATTCGCATCAGTTTCAACAAAAAATTTCAACGGCAGTTTTGATTTTACAAACCCGCTTACGGATTGGGTAGAGTAGGGCTTATTACTGGAATTGTTTAAAGTTGAGGAAGAAGAATTATAAGAATAGGAACCGCTGACGCCCGCTTCAAAATCATCGATCTCCACATTTATATTTAAATTTAACGAGCTTCTCAGATCCTTCGTAATGTTCTCCACCTGGTTCACCAGGATCTTGTTACTCGCATAGGAAGCATTTAAATTGGGACCGATCTCGAGCTGCTTTGAAAAGAATGGAAGGCTTGTGCCAATATAACCATTCATATTATAGTTACCGTTTACATTGATGGCCTGTGACACAGTTCTACCAATACTATCATAATAAGTGGCGGTTGACATGTCATTATTGGTGTACATATAGGTCATCCCTAACCAGGTGTATTTTCCGCTCACAGATTTCCAGGAATTAAAATTAAGGTCTACCTGGTGGGTAAACGTTGGCAAAAGGTCAGGGTTACCGATATTGATAAAGTTTGGATTAGTGTTATCAGGTACCGGTTGCAATTGCGTAATTGTTGGATTGACAGAGCTTGTCCGGTAGTTCACGCTGATGGATTTGTTTTCTGAAAACTTATAGCGCATGGTGGAGAAAGGCAGGATGTTATTAAAGTTTTGAGTGGTTTTTCTGGCCTTGAAAATATTGTTGTTATCCACATATACATTACGGGCCTTGGTTCCAATGGTAAAGCGCATTTTCTTGACCTCGTAAATTAATTTTAAACCAGCCCTGTTGATCTGTTTCTGATTTATAAAATTGTTGGTGAAGGAAGAATCCAGCTGGTTATATTCGCCGCCAATATTATTAAAGGCGCTCTTATCCTGTTTACTGTTATAATACATGTAATCATAGGAAGCTTCTATCTTTATTTTTTTAGTGATCGGTTCCAGAAAAGCAACTCCGGCAATGTGGCTTTGATTGTCGTTAAATGCTTTCTTTTTTTGATTGACTGTATTAAAGGACTGGCTGGTATCCGCATAAAAGTAATTGTCTGTTTTTAAGACACCGTCAGTATTGTTTTCCGAAAACGTATTACTGTAATTAATGGTAAGCAAGCGGTCTTTCTTACGAAAGCGTTTCAATAATTTCAGGTTATTGGAAACATCGTAGCCGGTACTTTTGGTGGAATTATTAATGGACGTATTCCTGGTTTTGACATTATCACTGCTTAAAAAATCGGTCTCATCCATGCTGGAGACACCTGAATTCAGTAATTTTATTTTGGAACTAATGTTCAGATCAGTCAGTGAATCGATGCGTTGTTCAATTCCTATATTGACAGCATGGGCTTCATTTTTTGAAATTGATTCAGCAACATTGGCGGAGGTATAACTGGTGTCTTCGAGGAAATACTGCGCTGTTTTGGTAACCTTCGAATCTACAATGCTATTGTTGTAGGAATAATTCAAATTAAGTTTAGTATTCTTAAAGATCTTATCGTTATAATAAAATCCGGTTTTTATAGTTTGAGGAATTCCCATAGGCTGGCTGCTTGAATAAGACATAAACATATCTCCATCTTCGTTTTGTCCACGGTCAAATTCGTTGTTTAGTCCATACTTAAACACATCGTCCCAGTTAAAGCTTGAGTTAGGCGTATTACTGGCCAAACCAAATACGGATACCTTTAATTTCTTCTTAAAGTAATTTCCAAGTGCCTCGCCTTCAAAAAACCGTTGAAAATCACTGGCGCCACTGAGTTTACCGAAATACCCTTTTTTGGCTTCATCCTTGAGTTTCAGATTCAGGATCTTTTGCGTTTCTTCGCCGGTACTGGAATTGGCTACGTCATCACTTTTCTTTTCGTATACCTGTACTGATTCAATGGAACTGGCATTCAGGTTCCTGGTAGCCACGGTAGGATCACCGCCAAAAAATTCATCTCCATCCACCAATACTTTATCCACAGCTTTTCCCTGTGAGGTGATCTTCCCGTTCTTATCAACTTTAAGGCCCGGTAGCTTTTTCAAGAGGTCTTCAACGGTGGCGTTAGCTTTTGTTTTAAAGGAATCAGCGGTATATATTAAAGTGTCTCCTTTATAATAGATCGGATCTTTGAAGGCAAATATGGTCACTTCATCCAGTGAAACACTTTTTGGCTGAAGAATGATTTTTCCGAAATCGTAGTCCAGGTTTTTTTTATCACCGAAAATAAAATAACCCATGTCGGCAAACTTTGGGTGTGAAATAATGACCTGGTATGTATCAAGTGGGATTGGTTTCAACTTAAAGTGACCGTTTTCATCAGTTCTTGTGAAGCCAACCAGTGTAGAATCCATTAACTTAATGGCCATAACAATGGTATTGGCGAGTGGGCCATTGCCGGAAGTATCCTGAACATTACCGGAAATATTAAGCTTCTGTGAAAAAGAAGAGATGGTACTAATTATGAATAAACAGAGTAGTGATCTCTTCATATAGGTTTTGGCTTAAAGCGAAAATAATGAAGATAATAACGCGGCTTATCAATAAGGTGACAAAAAAAGTTAAAACGGGTTTAAATGGTCAATAGATAAAATAACAGGTAAGCCTTTATTTAAAGCTCTGCATTTTAACCACCAGGTCCACCAAACGGTTGCTATAACCAAATTCATTATCATACCAGCCGATCACCTTTACCAGGTTTCCAACTACGCTCGTGAAATCTGAATCAAACACAACCGAATGAGCGTTACCGATCACATCCACCGAAACCAAAGGATCTTCAGAATATTCAAGGATGCCCCTTAACTCATTTTCAGATGCTTCCTTGAAAGCTTTATTGATTTGTTCCACACTTGGATAGTCTGTGAGCACACAGGTGATATCTGTTAAGGAACCATCAGGAACAGGTACGCGCATACCACATCCCCCTAATTTATCTTCCAGGTCTGGGAATATTTTTCCTAGAGCTTTTGCCGCACCGGTACTGGTTGGAATAATGCTCATGGCCGCTGCCCGTGCTCTTCTTAAGTCTTTGTGAGGCGCATCATGCAATCGCTGATCACCGGTATAAGAGTGAACAGTTGTGACATAAGCTTCTTCAATGCCCCATTGTTTTAAAACCTGCAACATTGGAGAAGCACAATTGGTAGTACAGGATGCATTGGAAACAATGGTGTCCGTGGCTAATAACTGATCATCATTCACACCCATCACAATGGTGCGGATGTCATCATCTTTGGCTGGAGCGGATAAAATAATTTTTTTAGCGCCTGCGTTCAAATGTTTTTGCGCCGACTCTTTGTCTAAAAATAATCCTGTAGATTCAATCACGATGTCAATTCCAAGATCTTTCCATGGCAATTTTTCAGGGTCTTTGGAAGCGAAGATTTTCACTTCTTTTCCGTTCACATATATATGTGTCGCATCATGTGTGATTTCACCGGGGAAACGACGGTGCACTGAATCGTATTTTAAAAGGTGTGCCAGGGTCTCAGAATCTGTGATATCATTGATGGCAACTATATTGATGTCCGGGTGATTAAAAGCGCATCTGAAAAACACTCTTCCAATTCGTCCGAAACCGTTGATGGCTACATTTATTTTTTTCATTGTAGTAAATTTTATTGAATGTAAAGTTACACTAAAGTTTAATCAAAGTAAAACGGAGTTAAGGGAATAAAATTGCAAATATTCAGCAACAAAAGAATGCGTTAAGGATTGCAGTGGAAATCCTTTTGTGAGGAACGAGCAAAAGATTGAAACATTGACGAGGAGAAAACGAAGTTTTTGACGAAGACAACGAGCGCAGCTCTGCCTGACCCGATCCGCCAGCTGGCGGAGATGGGTAACGCCCATTTAATAAAATTTCTTGCCATTACTTCTCGACTTCGCTCGAAGTGACAGATCAGCAAGCCAACAATTACTTCACCTCAAACTCCAAAAACAATTCGTCTTTGATATAACCCTGCAGTTTATCACCAATCTTTACCGGGCCAACTCCTTCAGGAGTTCCCGTATAGATAAGGTCTCCCACTTTTAAGCTCACAAATTGTGAGACATAAGCAATGACCTGGTCAAAGCTAAACAACAGATCTTTAGTATTACCTATCTGTTTTGATTCATTATTGATCTTTAGTTCAAAACTGATGTCCGATAAATTCTGGAATAAACTTTTGGAAACAAATTTACCGATAGGTGCAGAGCCATCAAAGGCTTTCGCTTTTTCCCAGGGCAATCCTTTTTCTTTGGCTTTTGTTTGCAAATCCCTGGCAGTAAAATCAATACCTAGTCCTATCTCATCGTAATATTTATGTGCGAATTCTTCTTTAATGTGCTTACCCACTTTATTGATCTTTAACACGATCTCAATTTCATGATGAAGGTCTTTGGTAAATTCCGGATAATAAAACGCTTCACCATCCTTTAATAACGCAGTATCCGGCTTCATGAAAAATACAGGTTCTGTTGGGATGGCATTGTTTAATTCTTTCGCGTGTTCCGCATAATTGCGGCCAATACAAATGATCTTCATAAATCTTTAATATAATGTGCTTACGAATTTAAAACTATTCCTTTAATTGACGAACGATCAGGCGGGAATATAAATATCAAACGTTGCCCCGCTATTTTTTTTACTATTTGCTACGATGACTCCATTATGATTTTCAATGATACGTTTACAGATTGCCAGTCCGATGCCCGTCCCTTTATATTCATCGTATTCATGAAGGCGCTGAAAGACCTCGAAAATGCGTTCCTTGTATTTTGGATCGAAGCCAATGCCATTATCGGAAAAGGTAATATGACAGTACTTTACAGCCGGTAAGAGGTTCAGATGTTTCAATGTTCTTCCGGATACCATGTCACACTTAATAGTGATCAACGGTTTTCTATCAGGATGTGAAAACTTAATTGAATTACTTATGAGGTTCTGAAAGACCTGGCGCATCTGGAAACGGATGATTTTTGCCGAACACATGTCTCCTGTTTTGATGATTCCTTTTTTCTCTTTCAGCAATTCTTTAAAGTCTTCAATGACTTCTTTTGTAATCGCACCTAAATCTGTTTTCTCAAATTTTTGCCCTTTATTTTTAACACCCGAATAAGCCAACAAGTCATCCAGCAGCATTTGCATCCTGGCAACCGTTTCCTGCATTCTTGTCAGGTAAACTTTTCCTGAACGCGACAGATTTTTCTTTTCTTCAAGGAGAAGGACCGAGGTGAAATTTTTCACTTTGCGCAATGGTTCCTGCAGGTCATGACTCGAAACAAATGTGAAGGTTTCCAGCTCTTTATTCATTTTTTCAAGAAAAGCATTTTTTTCCTCCAGTGCCTTATAACTTATATCCAGCGCATCTGTTCTTTCATTAATAATGGCTTCCAGTTTATATTTTTCGGCTTTCACTTTTTGGGTCCGTTCAGTCACATCTGTGAATGCAAGCAGGATCAATTGCTCGTTCTGCGACTTTTGAGCGATCTGTCTTGCATTTAACAACAATGTTTTTTTTCCAATGGTTGGAAACACGTTGGTAATTTCATATTCCTTTAAATTTGCATTCTTTTTCAAAAGGCCTTCTAAAAAATCCCGGAGCTGATCAATATCCCATTCTGAATTGCCTAATTCAAATAACAGTTTACCTTCCGTTTCACTTTTCTTGGTAAGGAATTTATTATAAAAAGCATCATTGGCTGACCTGATCCGCATATTTTTATCAAGGATCAGAAAAGGCTCATGAAGGGTCATCAAAATATTTTCAGCAAAGTCGTAGGTCTCGGCTAACTGGTCATTTCTCACACGTAATTCCTGGTTAGCGGTTATTAATTCTTCATTAGTGGCTTCTATTTCTTCTTTGGAAGTTTCCAGTTCTTCGTTTAAGGTCTGAAACTCTTCGTTAGTGGAAACAATTTCTTCATTGGCCGCTTGCAATTCTTCAAAGGCAGTTTCTTTAGCTTCAATAATAGCATGCATCTCGGCATGCACATTTTTTAATTCCTCTGCCTGTCGTTTTATTTTCAGATCTTTCTGGGTAACGCCGGTCTTGCTGCCTTTTGCTTTTTGTCCTGTTACTTCAGGCTGTTCCTGTAAAGTAAAAATGACCAACATCAATGGTTCTTCCCATTCTGTTTTAAGAGGACTTACTTCTAAGGTAACTGTATGCGTGGTGTCAGCCAGGTATTCTGAATTTAATTCAATGTTTGTCTTTCTGACAGGCAAGCCTGATGTATTGGCCTGTTGGATGGCGCTACGCAATTCAAATGCAAATTCGGGCCTTGTCATTTTTAAGATGTTAAGGCTGGCATTTCCTGATGGATGGTTCAGGTAAAAAGAAGTAGAGCCCCTGAATTTTATGATCTCCATATCTTTATTAATAATGGCACAGGCCGGCATATGCCTGGCCAGTAAAAAAGAATCAATGGCTTTATCCAGTTCAAATGAATTGCCCGTGTCGTTCTTTTTTGAATAAGCCTTCACGTTTTTATCTGCGAACGGGATGTGCGAACGGGGAGACAATTCAGGAATTTTGCGAATCCCGCCATTCTTTTTGCGGCTATAGATCTTGTATGTTTTATTGGCCTGCAAAAACAAGGGCGATACAGAGCCCACGCTTTCCGATTTTCCCAGCATTAAATAACCTCCGTCATTCAAAGCAAAGTGGAGAGTAGTCAAAGCTTTCTTTTGCGCACTGGCATCAAAATAAATGAACAGGTTGCAACAGGAAATAAAATCGAGGTGTGCAAAGGGTGGATCACTTAAAATATTATGTGGCGCAAACACACACATGTCCCTCAGTTCCTTGATCACACGGTATTGGTTGCCTGTTTTTAAGAAAAAACGGTTCAATTGCTGGGCCGGGATCTTTTCAACATCTGCCTGGGAATACTCACCCATGCGCGCATCGTAGATGGCCTGCTCACTTAAATCAGTAGCAAAGATCTGGATAGGGACTTTCTGAATTTTGCGTTCCTGCAATTCAATCAGGATCATGGCAATGGAATAGGCTTCTTCACCTGATGAACAAGCCGGGATCCATATCCGCAATGATTCTCCGGATGTCTTCTTTTTTAAAAGGGATGGTAAGAAGGTCTTTTTTAAATACTGGTAGGTTTCTTTATCCCTGAAAAAACTGGTGACATTGATTAGGAGATCCTTGTAAAGGTGCTCCACTTCTTTCTTATCTTTCTGAAGAAGCTCGGCGTATTCTTTAAAATTTTTCACATCACATAAATGAATGCGGTGATTGATCCTGCGTTTTACGGTTGTCAATTTGTAACGGCTAAAATCTACGTGAACCCCGTTATACAGTGTTTCGAGGATTTTTTTAAGGTCGAGGTCGTTCAAAGCTTTTTCTTTGGAAGTCGGTATTTCTTTAAATTTACTTTTACTGAATGCGGCCAGGCTTTTGGCAATTTCCCTGGCAGATAAGATGTGATCCACAGAACCTTCTGCAATGGCCGACTCAGGCATGCTTCCCGACTGGGCAGTATCGTCCTGTGCAAAGGTATTACCGCCTGCATTTTTAATGGCCCTTAATCCTTTGGTTCCATCCTTTCCATTACCGGAAAGTATAATGCCGATCACATTTTTTCCATGTGTTTCTGAAAGAGATGTAAAAAGGACATCAATGGAAACAGGTGTGCCTCCTTTGTCGCGCGGGATCAATTTGATATGGCCGTTGGTTACTTCAATACCTCTGTTATAAGGGATCACATAAACATTATCCGGCTTCATCAGTTCCATATTATCAATTTCCTGTACCTTCATGGAAGTGGTTTTTGACAGGATCTCGGTCAGGAAACTTTCATGGTCTTTACTGAGGTGTTGTACAACGATATAGGCCATTCCTGTTTTGGCGGGAAGATTTTTTAAGAAAGAGGTAAGTGCTTTAAGTCCACCGGCAGAACTGCCAATGGCTACCACCGGAAAAGATTTCTCTTCTTTGGATGTATTGGTTTTAGGCGTCTTTTTAACCGGTCGTGTTTTACCTGCTTTCTTTATCGGGCTTTTTGTTTTTTTGACGGCGGTTTTTTTCAGCATGAGCTTAATTTTATTTTAATTCTTTTAAGCTCAACACAAACTTATTCCTCGCGGGTCGTTTCGTATCTTTTAAAAGTTGATTAAAAAGTGATTGTAAAGTTTTGGTGAGTTCCACAAAATCGCATTTTTGCACGTAATAATGGGCGCCGCTTTCATAAAGGATATTGGCAACCTCTTCACGTAATGAAGTGGAATAGATAATCACCGGCAGGTTTTTTAATTTAGCCTGGCCTTTAATTTCCACCAGGCATTCGTTTCCGTTTTTTCTCGGCATATTCAGGTCCAGGAAAAGAACATCAGGCAGCTTTTCGGAATTTTCGGAAAGGTATTCCATCAGGCGCTCTCCGTTTGGAACAGTGATCAATTTTGTCTGGATGGTAATATCGTTTAGTGCTTTTTTAAAGAAAAAACGATCATCCTTATCGTCATCCGCTAAAAGTACAGTAAAAGTAATATGAGTTTCTTTATCCCCCATAAATATATATTAGATGTGAACAGCCTAAAAAGTAAATATAGGCAAAGCAAACGCAAAACAAGACTAAATATGAAATTAAACCAAAACCTGCAACTACTATGAACGGCTGGTGCACGATTATATGGAAAAATGCAAGTCTGTTTAATGTCGCGTTTACATTGATTTATTAAACCATAATAATTTGTATTTTTGGCAGATTACAATTATCACAATGAACTCCTAAGAACGGAAACTGAGGATTAGGCACCGGGTAAATTAAATTTTTTACTTTCTTTCTGCCCTTCTCTGTCAGGTCATAATAATCACCGCGGAAGCCAACAATGGCTGCATCGGTTTTCACTTTATCTTTTTTTGTGATCCTGTCGGCCTGCAAACCGGCACAGGAGATCAAATAATTGCAATTAAATGTTCCATGTTCGGTGATGACATCAGTAGAATCACCTTTCTTTTCAAAACCGGTTACTTTATGCCCTGTTAATACTTTGCTGCCATTATTTTTTGCATGGATCAGCTCCACATATTTTCTGGCAACATCCGTATAATCAATGATCCCTGTGCATGGCACCCAGATCCCGGCAATTCCTTCACAGTGCGGTTCAATTTCCTTAATGCGTTTGGCGTCAATCATTTCAATACCCTCCACCCCA
>JGI24806J26614_1000834_pt1 | contig 10419 bp, 11 predicted proteins | sample Kansoi200umMDA_FD_26614 | JGI IMG/M metagenome (IMG submission 26614) | reverse complement strand
AGAATGACTATGGCCTGATCGGCCGCTCACTCGAAGATGTTATTATTGAACCTTTGAGGAGTATTTTAATCCCTGGTTTTGCTGAAGTTAAAAATAAAAGTAAGGAGGCAGGAGCTTTAGGCGGAGGTATTTCCGGATCAGGACCATCTATTTTTATGATGAGCAACGACCTGAATATCGCCAATGATATTGAAAAAATTATGGCAGGAGTTTATGAACGATCAGGAATAGAATTTAAAACTTATGTCACCACTATTAATAAAACCGGAATTCAAATAATACAGGAGTAATAGAAACAATGCTGTTTTATAGCCTTAATAACAATTCGATAAAGAATGATTTCAGAGAAGCTGCTATTTTAGGACAGGCACCTGATAAAGGATTATATTTCCCTGAACATATACCGGTTTTGTCTACGCAATTTTTTAAAGAGATAAATAATTATTCGAAAGAGGAAGTTGCTTTGCAGGTTATTCGCCCATATGTAGGTGATGCCATCCCTGGAAATGTTTTAGAGAGAATTGTAGAAGAAACGATCCAATTTGATTTTCCTCTCATTTCAATAGAAGATAACATTTACTCACTGGAATTATTTCATGGACCAACGTTAGCTTTCAAAGATGTGGGAGCAAGATTTATGAGCAGGTGTTTGGGATATTTTGTAAGGAATAGTGATCAGAAGTTAACTGTATTGGTGGCTACGTCAGGTGATACAGGCGGAGCCGTAGCGAACGGTTTCTATAATGTACAAGGTGTGGATGTGGTAATTCTTTATCCTTCAGGGAAAGTAAGTAGTGTGCAGGAATTACAATTAACAACACTGGGAAAAAATATCCGGGCATTAGAGGTTAATGGCACTTTTGATGACTGCCAGCAATTAGTAAAACAAGCATTTGCCGATGTGGAACTTAATAAAAAATTATTTCTAACGTCGGCTAATTCAATAAATATAGCAAGATGGCTGCCACAGCAGTTCTATTATTTTTTTGCTTACCGTCAATGGCCTTTTAAAGATAAGCCGCCTGTTATCTCCGTTCCAAGCGGCAACTTTGGAAATATTTCGGCTGGATTACTTGCTTTCAGATCAGGTTTACCTGTCAGGCATTTTATTGCTGCATGCAATGCAAATGATGTTGTTCCGCGTTATTTGATGGATGGCAATTACGATCCAAAAAAAGCTATTGCAACAATTTCAAATGCAATGGATGTAGGGGATCCCAGCAACTTTGTACGTGTTTTGGAAATTCTTGGTAAAGATTCTTTGCGAAATCATTTAACAGCCTATAGCATTTCTGATGATGAAACCAAACAGGCAATAAAGGAAGTTTATAGATCTTATAATTATTTATTAGATCCTCATGGTGCAGTTGCTTTTTTGTCGCTAAAGAAATTTTTAAAAGAAAATAATACTGACAGTGGATATTTCCAGGAAACGGCGCATCCTGTAAAATTTTATGATGTAATTGAGGAGATAACCGGGGAGAGAATAGATTTGGGATCTTACAATAACTTCCAGGGAAAGAAAACATCCATAAAAATGGATGTAAATTATGATGATCTAAAGGAAGTTTTATTAGCCAAAATTTTAAGTTGGTAAAGTATGAGAGTAGTTAATTTCAGCGACTATCCGGATATAATAATCTTTGTGGCATTATGCGTTTTCTTTGCGTTTTTTGGAGTTATATTATTTATTTATGACAGAAAATCGTAGGGTTTATAAAAGAATTTAAATGATTCTGTGAAATTTAATTTGAAGTTTATCATGAAAAAAATTGTTGCTATACAAGGTTATGAAGGCAGCTTTCACCAGGTTGCTGCGCAAAGGTACCTGGGTAAGAATGTGGAGGTAGTTACATGTGCAACTTTCAGAGAGGTTATTAAAGTTGCATCGGACGCAAGACAAAGCGATGGCGGATTTATGGCAATTGAGAATTCCATCGCAGGCAGCATCCTTCCTAATTATGCCTTATTACAAAAAAGCGATCTTCAGATTTCGGGAGAAATATATCTGAAGATCGATCAGAATTTGTTGACTAATCCCGGTGTTAAACTTGATGACATAAGGGAAGTACATTCTCACCCCATGGCATTGTTGCAGTGCATGGATTACCTTGAAAAATATCCTCATTGGAAACTGGTAGAATCAGAAGATACTGCCTTGAGTGCAAAACATATTCACCAGCACAGAAACAAACATGCGGCAGCTATTGCCAGCGGGCTGGCCGCAGAATTGTATGAATTAAATATTATCGCTCCGAAAATTCAATCGAATAAAAATAATTATACACGGTTTTTGTTTTTACAAAGAAAAAATAAGATAGAAGATCTTCCCGGGGTGAACAAAGCATCCATTAGTTTTCATACAGATCATTCCCGCGGGGCACTGGCTAAAGTACTTACAAAAATAGCTGAGAATGGGATCAACTTAAGTAAACTGCAAAGCATGCCAATACCCACAAAGCAATGGCAATATAGCTTTCATGCAGATATGGAATTTGATGAATTAAGACAGTTTGAAAATGCTTTGGAAAATATTAAAGCTGATACGTACGCACTAAAAATATTCGGAGTGTATAAAAAGGGAGAGACATTTTAATATTTATGACACGAATTACACGAATCACTCGAATTTTCTTTGTCTTTAATTCGTGTAATTCGTGAATTAAATTCGTGCTTTTAGTTTTTAAGTCCAGCGTAACATGATTTATTTCAATTACAATAAAAACTTCGATTTAGAATCAGGTCAATATTTGCCAGGTATAACGGTTGCATATAATACTTATGGAGAATTGAATGACGCAAAAGATAATGCGATTTGGGTATGTCATGCATTGACTGCGAATTCGAATCCAATCGAGTGGTGGCCAAATATGATAGGAGAAAATGAAGCGTTTGATACAAAAAAATATTTTATTGTTTGTGCAAATATTCTTGGTTCATGCTATGGCTCTACAGGTCCATTGAGTATTGATCCCCGAACTGGTCAGCCTTATTATCATCAATTTCCATTGATCACCGTTCGTGATATGGTAAAAGCTCACCGGCTTCTTTGTGATCATTTGGGAATAAAAAAAATTAAGATACTTGCAGGCGGGAGTATGGGAGGTTACCAGGTTTTGGAATGGTGTTCAGAGCAACCTTCTTTAATTGAACAAATGATTATAGTCTCCAGTTCAGCGAGAGAAAGTGCCTGGGGGATTGCGATACATACCTCGCAACGTTTAGCAATTGAAGCAGATACGACCTGGGGTGAACCATCGGATCATGCCGGTAAAAAAGGTTTGAAAGCTGCAAGGGCATTTGGTATGATCACGTACCGCAATTATATTACTTATTCTGCAACTCAAACTGATTTCGACGATAAGAAGCTTGACGACTTTAAAGCGTCATCGTATATTAATTACCAGGGTGAAAAACTGGTGAAACGTTTTAATGCTTATAGCTATTGGTATTTAACAAAGGCAATGGACAGTCATAACCTGGCCAGGGGAAAAAATATTTCCCTTGACGTTGTTTTGAAAAGTTTGACCCAAAGCGCTTTGATCATCGGGATACGCAGTGATATTTTATGTCCGATAGAAGAACAAAAATTCTTATCTAAAAATATTTTGAATTCGGATTTGGTAGAAATTGATTCAACGTATGGTCATGATGGGTTTTTAGTGGAGACAAAACAAATTTCAGCACATATAAAAAGCTGGATGAATAAAGAATAAGGCCTAACCGCAAAGTACGCTAAGGTTTTCACAAAGAAACGCAAAGAATCTTAGGGCATATTTGCGGGTATTTTCTTTGCGATCTTTGCGGTTTCAGTTTTCCCAATAAAGAGTAATATATGATCAAAATTTCATTAGAAAGAAAGAACGGCGACTTTGGCTTTGAAGCAAAAGATGCAAATGGACATTCAATAACATTAGATACAAGCGATGAGCATGGTGGTTTAAATGAGGGAGTTCGGCCCATGCAGACTTTGTTAATGGCTTTGGGAGGTTGCAGCGGAATTGATATTGTTTCTATTTTAAAAAAACAACGGCAAACAATAAAATATTTTACTATGAATATCGAGGGTGAGAGAGAGCAGGGTAAAAAACCGTCATTATGGAAAGTGATCAATATTGTTTTTGAATTGAAAGGACATATTGATCCTGCTAAAGCACAAAGAGCCTGCGAACTATCAATAGAAAAATATTGTTCTGTCGCTGAAACATTAAGACGTGCTGGTGCACAAATAACGTGGAGTGTAAAACTTAATACTGATTAAAAAAAGAAATAATGAAAAAAAGTTCCATAACAAAAGCGATACGAACACAGATTGATCGCACGAATGAAATGGAGCATTCATCACCTTTGTTCCTTACCAGCAGTTTTTGTTTTGATGCTGCTGAAGATATGAGGGCGGCCTTTGCTGATGAAACTGATGATAATATTTACAGTCGCTTCAGTAACCCGAATGTTAAGGAGTTTGTTGATAAGATCTGTGCTCTTGAAGGTGCTGGGGCTGGCTTTGCGACTGCTTCCGGCATGAGCGCCATATTTGCTTCCATCATGGCAATTTTAAAGCAGGGTGATCATTTACTTGCATGCCGCTCAATTTTTGGGAGTACTCATACTGTTATCACTAAATATTTGCCAAGGTTTGGAATTGAATATTCTTATGTGCCTGCAGATGACACTTCGAACTGGGAATCTGAAATTCGTCCCAATACCAAAATGATCTTTCTTGAAACGCCAACCAATCCCGGGCTTGATATCATTGACCTTGAAGTTGTTTCAAAACTTGCACAGAAGCATGATCTTATTTTAAATGTTGATAATTGTTTTGCCACACCTGTAAGCCAAAGGCCTATAGAATATGGCGCACACCTCGTTGTTCATTCTGCAACCAAATGGATTGATGGGCAGGGGAGAGTATTGGGTGGAATTGTTGTAGGTGATAAGACACTCATCAATGACATTTATTTGTTTTGTCGAAGCACAGGTCCTTCATTATCGCCCTTCAATGCATGGGTATTAAGTAAAAGTGTGGATACATTGGATGTGCGAATGGAACGTCATGCAGCGAACGCACTATATATCGCCAACGCTTTACAGGATCACGAAAAATTATCCTCGCTTAAATATCCTTTCCTGCCTTCTCATCCTCAATACGAAATTGCTCTCAAACAAATGAGGGATGGAGGAGGTATCGTTTGCTTTGATTTAAAGGGAGGTATTGATAGCGGAAGAATGTTTCTGGATAATCTGCAAATGCTTTCGATGACAGCCAATTTAGGAGATACTAGAAGTATTGCTTCACACCCTGCAAGCACTACACATGCAAAGCTTACTGAAGAAGAAAGATTATTAGTAAATATTACACCTGGTTTGATCAGGGTCTCGGTGGGATTGGAAGATAAGGATGATGTGTTGAATGATATTTTGCAGGCGTTGGAGAAGATTTGATTTTGCGGCATAACTATTTTGAATGCCGTTCCTTCAGAACTTCAACGATATCTTTCAAACTACATTCCTTCGCCTGCAGCAAAACCAAATAATGGAACAACAGGTCAGCTGCTTCATTTTTGAATTTATCAGCATCATTATCTTTTGCTTCGATCACTAATTCAAACGCTTCTTCACCTACTTTTTGTGCAATAGCATTAATACCTTTATTGAACAATGAGCCCGTGTAAGATTGTGTCGTTGGATTTTCTTTCCTGTCTTCAATAATTTTTTCTAACTCATCAAGAAAATTTCCTGAAATATTTTTTTCATTAAAGCAAGTATCTGTTCCTGTGTGGCAAACAGGTCCGTCGGGCTTTGCTTTTATTAAAATAGTATCATTATCACAATCAGTTTTTATTTCTATAAGGTGTAAATAATTTTTGCTTGTCTCACCTTTCGTCCATAGCTGTTGTTTAGTCCTGCTGTAGAAAGTTACGAGTTTCGTTTCTATAGTTTTTTGTAAGGCCTCTTCATTCATAAAGCCAAGCATAAGCGCTACATTAGTTGCAGCGTCCTGCACAATTGCAGGAACAAGGCCATCTGTATATTTGGAAAAGTCAGGTTTCATTTGCATCGTTGCCCTTTTTAATTTCTGATTTATTTTTAAGACCCTGCATCAATTGCTCAGTTCTTTTTTGAAGTCGTTCTCTTTTTTTATCAGAGCGCTTTGTTTGTACATGCCGCATATAAATGAAAATTAAAATAGCGATTATAACCGGCGAGATATATAGATAGCGTTCCATTAAATTCTTACTGAAATATTTTGTTCTGATAAAAATCTTTTCAACATGGGTATCTCGATTTCCTTATAGTGAAAAATGCTTGCCGCTAAAGCTGCATCAGCATTTGCTTCTTCAAACACTTCCTTAAAATGTTCCATTGTTCCTGCACCACCTGATGCAATAACAGGAACAGGAAGTATGTTCGACAGGAGTGAAGTTATCTCCAAAGCAAAGCCAATTTTAGTCCCATCATTATTCATCGAGGTAAGCAAAATTTCTCCTGCTCCCAGATCTATAGCCTGCTTTGCCCAATCTATGGTTTTAGTTTCGGTCTTTGTTCTTCCACCATTGAGATAAACATACCATTCTCCATCATCTTCTCTTTTTGTATCGATTGCCAGGACCACACACTGGCTTCCAAATTGATCGGCTATCCGTGTGATAAGTTCAGGGTTTTTATAGGCAGCAGTGTTTACAGATATCTTATCTGCCCCATGCTGTAAAAGTTCTGAAACATTTTCTACAGAAGAAATTCCACCTCCCACAGTAAATGGAATATTAATATTTGATGCAAGCTTTTTAACGAGTTCCACCAAAGTTTTTCGCTTTTCAATCGTTGCCGTTATGTCAAGAAAGACTAATTCGTCCGCACCTTGCTGCGAATAATATTTTGCCAATTCAACAGGATCACCTGCATCGCGGATATTTTCAAAATTGATCCCCTTAACGGTTCTTCCATCTCTTATATCTAAGCAGGGTATGATCCTTTTTGTAAGCACTAGTTGATCGTTGATAATTCTTCCAATGAAATTTTTCCTTCATAGATCGCTTTGCCAATTATGGCGCCATTGCACCCTGTATGTTTTAATGCTATCACATCTTCTATACTGCTCACACCTCCGCTTGCTACAAGGTTAATATCAGGGAATTGAGAAAGGATCTTTTTATAGAGATTAACTGAAGGCCCCTTCATCATCCCATCTTTTGAAATATCAGTACAAAGAAAATTTTTAGCGCCAACAGCCAGCATCTTCGCAATAAATTCAAAAATTGTAATGCCGCCGTCAACAAGCCATCCGCTGATTTTTATTTGCTCATACAGCACATCAGCACCTATCATGATTTTTTCAGCGCCAAACTCCAATAACCATTCTTCAATTATTTCGGGGTGTAGTACAGCAATGCTGCCCACAGTAACAATGGTGCCACCTGCATTAAAAATAGTGCTTACATCATTTATAGTCTTTATTCCACCTCCGAAATCTATTACCAGTTTTGTATTAGCGGCAATATTTTCCAGCACTTTAATATTCTTTATGCTCCCTGCTTTTGCCCCATCAAGATCAACCAGGTGCAGGCGTTGCAAACCTGCATTCTCAAAAGCTTTCGCAGCATCCAAAGGATTCTTATAATAGATGACCTGTTTTGAATAATCGCCTTTGGTAAGTCTTACACACTTGCCATTAATAATATCTATAGCGGGAATTACCTGAAATCCCTCCGCTCCGCCAGCTGGCGGGGAACCTGGAGAACTTTTTACTTCGCTCATTAGATTTTTCGTTTTTGGTTTATAGCGAAACTAACTTTTTCTACATTTTCTTTCATTGTAATCTTTTTTACTCCCCCTTTACCGGATGAGGCATCTTTAAAAAGTTCAATAATATCCTGTCACCAACGTCTGCAGATTTCTCTGTATGAAATTGTACCCCGTAAAAATTTTTATTTTGGATTGCCGCACTGTATGGTAAAGTATAATCTGTTGCTGCAATAGTTTCTTGTCCCGTTTCTGCATAGTAACTGTGAACAAAATAAACAAAGGCGTTTTCTTTTACGCCATCAAACAGCGGAGAAGAGAGATTGTAAATATTATTCCATCCCATTTGCGGGATTTTAAGATCTTTTTTTACTGACACAAACTTCTTTACATTAAGGTTAATAATTCCAAGGCCTTTGGCATTGTCTTCCTCAGAATGATTACACAACAACTGCATCCCGACGCAGATTCCTAAAACAGGCTGTGTCAGTTGTTTGATAACTTCATCCAGCCTTTTCTCTTTTAAACTTTGCATAGCCGCATAAGCGTTTCCAACTCCAGGGAAGATCACCTTATCAGCGTTAATAATTTCTGAATGATAATCTGTTACAACGGCATCAAATCCTAAACGTTGTAAGGCATATTGAACACTCTGTACATTTCCTGCATTATATTTTATTATTGCAATATTCATTAAAGCACACCTTTGGTTGAAGGGAGGGAATTATTGTTTATATCTTTTTTTACTGCCATCTTAATTGCTTTTGCAAATGCCTTGAAAATTGATTCGATCTTATGATGTTCATTTGTTCCTTCTGCTTTAATATTCAAATTGCATTTTGCCGCATCACTGAAAGATTTGAAAAAATGATAAAACATTTCTGTCGGCATCTCACCGATTTTTTCGCGTTTGAATTCTGCTTCCCAAACCAGCCAGCTTCTTCCTCCAAAATCTATTGCCACCTGTGCAAGACAGTCATCCATTGGTAGTAAAAAGCCATAGCGCTCAATTCCGCGTTTCTCTCCCAAAGCCTTTGCCATGGCTTCACCCAGCGCAATGCCTGCGTCTTCAATGGAATGGTGTTCATCAATATGCAGATCACCTTTGCATTGTATAGCAAGATCGATGTTCCCATGCCTTGCAATCTGTTCCAGCATATGGTCAAAAAATGACAAGCCTGTTTTTATATCAGCTGTCCCGCTTCCATCTAAATTAATTTCAACAGAAACAGATGTCTCTTTTGTTTTTCTTTCATGAAATATTGTGCGTTGTGGCCTCAGGAACTCATAAATATCTTTCCAATTCTGTGTTTCAAGTACAATCACGTGTTTCAAGTCTTCAGCTGAATCACTGATCTCTCCTGCACCAAGAGCCGGATTATTTTTGATCCATAGTCCTTTGCATCCGAGATTTTTTGCCAATTGCATATCTGTTATCCTGTCGCCAATAACAAATGAATTTGCTATGTCATATTTTTCATTATTCAAATATTCCGTGAACATTCCAATACCTGGCTTCCTGGTTGGAGCATGTTCTTCAGGAAATGTCCTGTCGAAATGAGCTGCATTGAAATGTATGTTTTCATTTTCCAGTGCTTTCATAACAAAATTCTGGATAGGCCAGAAAGTATTTTCCGGAAAGGATTCGGTACCAAGACCGTCCTGGTTGCTCATCATCACTAATTCATAATTACATTCAGCAGCGATCTTTCTCATAAATTCAAAAACATGCGGGTAAAATTCAAGCTTGTCAAAAGAGTCTACCTGGTACGTGGGAGGTGCCTCTTTGATCAATGTTCCGTCTCGGTCAATAAACAAAACTTTAATCCCTTGTCCCCCAGGGGGGTGATGAAGAGGTTCAATATTTTCTTTATGCTCTTTTTTATTCATACTTATTTAAAATTTTTAAGTGCTTTCAGCAGGATATCATTTTCTGGTGGAGTGCCAATTGTGATCCGTAAACAATTATCACATAGCACTTCTTTACTACGATTTCTTACAATGATCTTGTTCCCTGCCAGGTATTTATACAAAATATCCGCATTAGTAACTCTTACCAGCAAAAAATTTGCGTCACTTTCATGAATTTTTTCAATAAATGGGAATAATAAAAGCTTATCTGAAAGCTGTTTTCTTTGCTCTTTAATTTCTCTTACCCTCTTATTTACATTTTCTATTTTGTAAAAAGCTTCCACAGCTAACTCCTGCGAGGCTTTATTGATGTTGTATGGAGGCTTTACTTTATTGAACAGGTCGATAATATCGCGTGACGCAAAACACAAGCCCAGCCTTAATGCTGCCAGTCCCCACGCCTTGGAAAGCGTTTGCATGATCACAAGGTTGGGATATTTTGTAAGGCCCTCTATAAAACTTTTATGTGTTGAAAAATCATTATAGGCTTCATCTATAACTACGATCCCTGGAAAATTACCAAGCAACATTTCAACATCCCCGCTGTTCATATTGTTGCCGGTGGGATTATTAGGAGAACAAATAAAAAGCAGCTTTGTATTTTCATCTATCGCTTTTAAAATACTTTCAACATCTAATTGAAAATCTTTGGTAAGATTTACTTTCCTGATTTCAACATCATTAATGTTTGCGCTCACTTCATACATGCCATAAGTTGGCGGGCAAATGATCACATTATCTTTGCCAGGATTACAAAATATTCTATAA
>JGI24806J26614_1000833_pt1 | contig 10421 bp, 9 predicted proteins | sample Kansoi200umMDA_FD_26614 | JGI IMG/M metagenome (IMG submission 26614) | reverse complement strand
ATCAGTAAGATTGGGCGGTTAAATCCCGAAGAATTAATTTTGAGTTGGAAGGCAGTACAAGGAGTTAGTGATGCCCTAGTGTTTACGGCCGGAAACGGAGAAGCTTTAACACGTTTTATTGAAAGTACAACAAATGATTCAGCCACCAAAGAAGCTGCCAAAAAGGCAAATAAATTTTTTGGGTATATTTTTATGGGATCATTAACTTCATCAATTTTTTTAAGGGGAAAGGTTATAGAGTCAGCTATTGATTTTACCACAGAATTGGATCGTTTAAATGCCAGTGGTACATTTTATGAAATAAATCCTGACCTTAAGACACTTGTGTATGGGTTAGCTGATAATGATGTATTGGTAATAAGCTTTACCCGTAATAAAATTGTAGGACTTCCAGAAGGTGAAAATATATTATCTAAATTTAATGCATTCGAAAATCCATTTAAAATAAAATTTGGTAAAAATTTTGGCCAGCTTGCAAGAGAGGCACAAGAGTGGAAAACTTTAAATTCAAAAAACGCCATTGCTGTTGATAACTGGGCGAGACTTAGTGCTAAAAACCTTGTCGAAGCAAAAGATATTACGTTTATTACAAAGCAAAGGTTAGTTGAAGGACTATCGAAATTTGCTATAGTTGAGGAACCTAGGGTACTTGAAAATATAAGATTAGCTAATAAGGATATTCAAAACGTTATCTTTGATAAATTTAGTGATATTGATGAACCTATTCTTGACCTCATTAAAGCTAATCCTGAACGGCTGTCGATACTTAGTACATTGAAGGCAGATAAAATAGAACTATTGAGGCAGAACGATTATTTTTGGTTAAAGTCTAAATACGAATTAGAAGTGATTAATGATTTGCAAGATCCTCTTAATGCTGCAGTTGAAACTATAAAACGCCGAGAAAATGGAATTTCTTGGTTTGCCAATCCAAATAAAAAAAGGGCGATGGACTTCGTTGAAGATGGTAATGCTTGGTCTTCTGGAGAATTGATTGAAGTCCCATCCAAACAGTTTCTAAAGACTAATTTAAGTAATAATGAAGATGTTTATGTTAATATAGATATAGCTTTTTATGGCCTAAATGGGAGGATAGGAGGGAAATTTCAGGAAATAGATGGTTTACGCTATAGTAAGGTAACAGGTGAAATTGAGAAGATAATAAGTATGAAGCTTCCAGATAAAAATAGCTGGGGCAAAGACTTTAAAAAATTAACAGATTATTTTAGAAATATGCCTGATAATGGTATAGAGCTGAAGAATCATTTAAGAGCATATTTTAATAATGTTAAGATTGATGTAGATGCTATTGTTGAAGCAAAAATTATTTATGTTGATATTAGAACAGGTAAAGAAGTAACAGAGATTCCATCGGTTTTTAAACTTAAAATCAAAAATTCAGACCTGTATATTCAACAAAATAATTTTGAAAGATTTCATCCAGAAAGTTTTGGCACTAATAAAAGTGATCTACTAGAAAGTTCATATCAATCAATAAAAAATAAACTAAATAAAAATGGGAAGAACTAGAGGGATATATTTTGAAATAGACGATCAAGAGAATGTTATTGATTTCGGAACTTATGCTTTAATGATGTATTACGCAAAACAAATTAATGCAAATAAGGCGAAGCAAATGTTTAATGCAACTTTAAGTGAGTGGAAATATAGAGTAGAATATAATCTTCCGACGGAAAATTTAGATGGACTTGAAGATTTCGAAGCACATTTTGTTCCTTCAGAATTACAGGAGGCTATTAGTTTTATCGCTAATGATGTTATACCCGCATTGAATAACGAACCTAGAGGTCTTATCGAAAAATATGGTGGACCTGATAATTTTCTTAAACTTTATTATACCAGTCCAGATTATCTAGCTGCTTTAGGTCTTAATAATAATGAATTTTATGATGAACTCTACGGCGTAAAAGTTGCTTTCAAACAATTACATGACTTATTTGAATACTCTCTTTCTATAAATACACCTTACGAGATTTTTATTCGTTAAATATTTCTCCCTCGCTAGCGCACGCGTGCCGCGTGTGCGATATAATTCAGCAATTCACACTCTCGTTTATTTAAGAGGTCGTAATTTCATCGGTCTCTTAAATAAAAGTATAGCAAAAGGAAATCCTTGACGAGTATAAAGCCATTTATATTCGATACTCAAGCCTACCGAAATATTCAAGAAAGTATAATTTTATTTTCGGTCATTTTCTTATATTGTAAATTACAATCCCCCTCACTAGCGCAAGTCTTAGCGTGCAAGGCGGTGCGCTGTATGACTTGTGCTTTTATTGCTTTATTATCTCTTGTAATCCTTTTATATTTAATCATGAGCATAAAATATAAGTTTCATGATTCAACAGCAATATACTTTGTTTCTTTTGCAGTTGTGGGCTGGATTGATGTTTTTACGCGTACGGTTTACAGAGACCTGCTACTGGAAAGTTTAACTTATTGTAGAAAAGAAAAAGGCCTTAACCTGCATGCCTGGGTAATTATGAGCAACCATGTACATTTAATTGTGAGTAGCAGAGAGGGATATTTATTGGCCAACATTATGCGCGATTGAAAGCAGAAAAGAATGGATGCTTTACTTGTTTGCTAAAGCCGGGCAACAAAACAGTAACAATAAAAACTTTCAGTTTTGGCGGCAAGATAATCATCCCATCGAATTAGATCCTTATTCGAATATGTTTGAAGAACGGATTAATTATCTGCATAATAATCCGGTTGAGGCTGGGTTGGTGGCAAATGCCTCAGACTATTTATACAGTAGTGCTATAGATTACGAAGGAGGGAAAGGATTGATTGGCATTGATCTATTAGTTTAACGTGGGCACAAGTCGGGCCGCTGCTTAGGGCCGGGCCGCTAAGACTTGCGCCAGAATGGGGTTGTATGATAATTTCCCTGAACTACTGTTTAAACTTTAAAGGCTATGAGTACTCAAATAAAATATAAAAATAATGTAGGCAGTTTCATTGCTGACCAGCAGATTCAAGGACTAAGTGAATATAATAAAATAACTTACCAAGATAACGAAATAAAAACTATTGAAAACTTTATTAAAAGTAAAACAAAAAACAAAAAAGTAATTAGTTATTTTTTAGGGCCTGGAGAAGATAAGGTGTCTATTATTCAGCAAAATACAAGTGTATTAGATAATAAAAGTTGTTTAATATATTTAAATAAACAAAGTGAAAATGATTTTAATCTATGGGATATAGAAGAATACGATAGTGAAGGGCTTTTACAATTTAAAAGCAAAGAAGTTTATGATAACAAGCATAGACTTATATTCATGGGAGTTATTACCAATGATACTAATTTACTTAAAACAGGTTCGTTAAAGTATTACTACTCAAATAAATATGAAGATGAGTATAAAGATCGCTTACTTGAAGTTGTTTATGATGAAAATGGAGATGTTAATATAATTGTTGATATCAATGATCATTTCGACTACTATAAAGCACCTAGTTTAGAAGAATTTTTATTGGACACTGAAGGACAGCAAATTTTTCCATGGGAGGAACACCCGTATTATCATAATGCTATGCCTTTTTTGCCGGAGTCTCCAAATATTTAAATCATGCCCCTCGCTAGCGCACGCGTGCCGCGTGTGCAATATAATTAAGCAATTCACACACTCGTTTATTTAAGAGGTCGTAATTTCATCGGTCTCTTAAATAGGAGTATAGCAAAAGGAAATCCTTGACGAGTATAATGCCATTTATATTCGATACTCAAGCCCACCAAAATATTTAAGAAAGTACAATTTTATTTTCGGTCATTTTCTTATATTGTAAATTACAATCATCTCTATAAATAAAACCATTATCTGGCCAGCTACCCAGCTAAAATGGTTAATTCATCCTGTATTTTTATAAAAAATAAAGCGTAAAAACTTTTACTGGCACAGGTGTGTCACATGTGAAAAACCTAAAGAAATGAGCCGTAAATATAAATTTTATAATAAGGAAGGATTATACTTTGTAAGTTTTGCAACAGTACATTGGATAGACATATTTGTGCGGCATTTATATTGCGATATTGTTGTTGATAGCTTAATTTACTGCAAGAAAAACCTAGGCTTAGAACTTTATTGCTGGTGCATTATGCCAAGTCACATACATTTAATATTTAGTGCAAAAAATCATAATCCAGATATTCTACTAGGTAGGATAAAAGAATATACTTCTAAAGAAATTGTCAAGGCAATTAAAGAAAACAGCCAGGAAAGCAGAAAAGAATGGATGCTTTGGATGTTTGAGCGGGCAGGCTTAAAAAGTAGTAATGTTAAAGGATATCAGTTTTGGCAGCACAACAATAAGCCCATAGAATTGTGGAGTACGGTAGTAATTGAGCAAAAGGCAGATTACCTGCATGATAATCCGGTAACAGCAGGTTTTGTTAACGAGGCCTGGCATTGGAAATATAGCAGTGCAATAGATTATAGTGGAGGTAAGGGGCTGATAGATTTAGATGAACTGTAAAGGAGATATAGAAATGCACACGCGGCACGCGTGCGCCAGCGAGGGGTAAAAGCCTTAGTAATTAACTGCCAAAACTGTCAAGCTATTTTAGGAAGGGTCAACTGCAACTTCTGAACTGTCGACTGCAAGGTCTGAACTGTCGATTGCAAGGTCTGAACTAACGACTGCAACGCCTGAACTGTCGACTGCAACGCCTGAACTATCAGCTGCAACGTCTGAACTATCGACTGCAACGCCTGAACTGTCTACTGCAAGGTCTGAACTACCGACTGCAAGGTCTGAACTAACGACTGAAACGCCTGAACTGTCGACTGCAAGGTCTGAACTAACGACTGCAACGCCTGAACTATCGACCGCAACGCCTGAACTATCAACTGCAACGTCTGAACTGCCGACTGCGAGATGGAACCGCCTTCATTTATGTGAACAACAATATTTTGTAGATTGATTTATTGTATTTATCTTGCCTGTGCAGATTAATAAATAACATATTTTTTCACCTAACTAAGAGAGAGCAACTTCAACAATTAAATTTTAAAAATATTCCTGGACGAGCGTTTTAGAAACGCATTTCCTAATTTCTCTGAAAAGAGTTATTTGTTAGTCTGCAGCGTCCAGGAACTTTAATTTCAATGTTATGCAGACTAACAATTGTAAAAACCCAAACGCACAGCTCCCAAATCAGGTAGCAGCTGTAACAGAATTCCGAAAACTGATTGAAACCTATTTCGATATGATTAGTTTATCGGATGTGAATCAATTCCTTACTGAAATGCTTAGCGCAGCTATCGGGCCCGATCCGCGCTCTGGCAAACACAAACCCATTACCATTGCCAATGCCCTTTATGATGTAAACAATATCATCAGCCTGCTTACCAAAACAAAACTTTTGGCCAATGAAGAAACCTTTCAGCGTTATGCCATAAACCTCGATTATCACCTACAGGCTGTTGCCCAATTTGATGTAGCGCATCTTTCTGAACTATTATATGTTGGATTAAATGCCTACATATTTCAGGAGGATGATTTTGAAGGCGCAGCCTTAAAATTTTCTGCCGAAATTACTGCCGCATACAAAATGATTTATGATTGGTTGTTAGACTGCGATGCCTGGTATAATGCTTTTGAGTGTGATGTATATAATGAAACTATCGGTTTAGCAGCTACACTATAACCGTTCAAATTTTAATTGGCCATTTAACTTATACAGCTATGAGGGAAAATACCCCTCCTAATTTAGGAGGGGCGCCCAACCAGCTTATTTTTTAAACCCGCATCATCGACTTTGGACTAAGGACTCTGGACTTAAAGACTTTAAGCTAAATTCCTATAAAATCCCTAACACTAGGTATTTCATTAACGTTAACAATAACATAACTTAGGTTTATTAATTTGCATTAACCTAAATGCTTGATCATTAAATCTAAATAAGCCCTCACCATGAGTACAGATCTGGTTAAAACCTACATACTGAACAGAAGTTCAGAAGATATTAAATTAAGCCTGATTATTGGCGGTATAGAACAAACCGGCGCCAGTTTAATTACCCTGGGCGAAGACCTCATTTTAAAAGATCACCCCGGAGATCTCCATCAATACGTCATCGGACAAAATAATAATCTCCACAAAAAGGTATTGAATATTATTACGGTAATTACCGATACCGCCCCAAACCATAACGACACCGATTTATATGTGCTTTTAGAAGGAGGTTTTGTAACCAAGGGTTATAAAATGGAAGAAGAAGTACAGCCTGGTGCCACATCAGTTTACACCGCAGAAATCACTTTTTATCAATTTTAAACGCTATGAAATATCTGATATTAATTGCCCTCGCAACATTGGCTGTAACTGCTTTTGCACAAACAGAAGAAATTAAGGAAGTAAAACTCGATTTGCTTAAGGCGCCAAGCTCGCCTGCTTCGGCATTATTAGGCTTTGCCGTATCAGATATCGAAAAACCGACCGACTTAAGTGATTTTATGCTTTCAGTACAATCGGCCAGTTCATCTTACACCAAACTCCCTTCTAATTATGCGGTAGATATTGCCCCTTTTTACCTGTTCCGGAATAAAGGTGCAGATTTTAGCACTACCGGAAAAAACGGATTACAATCAACCCAATTTAAAGATTATTTCAGGCAGAGTTTTGTGGTATCGCTCGCATTGCGCAATCCCGATTCGGCGTTCAATAATTTTAAACCCAGCAGTACTTATGGTGCACTGGGTATAAAATTCTCTATTGTAAGGCCACAATACAATAAAGAAACCAGGGAGAAATTATCCTCCATATACGAGAAACAGCGTGCATTGCTGATGATTTATAAAATTGGTCTCGAAGAAAAAAGAAAATCTGCCCGTTACGAATACCTGGGTATCAGGAACATTTACCTGCTCGACTCGATAGCACACCTGCCCTATTTAACAGAAGACGAAAAGAAAACTCACGCACTCGCAATGATGGAAGATGCCAGCAGTGAGTTCGCCAAAAATGAGACTGAAAAGAGCGAGTTAAATAAAGGCTTTAAAAAAGAAATCCAGGCTGAACTGGCCAAGCAGTCGAAACTCGAAGCCGACCTTCAGGAAGAGGCAAAGGCTTTTACAGGCAACCGCGAAGGTTTATCAGTTGATATTGCGGGTGGTTTAAGTACAGAATTTAGAGAGAAAAGATTTGATAATTCTAAAATATTCAACTCAGGGGTATGGACAACCTTTGGTTACAACTGGGCCAATGGCAGCTCGGTTTTGGGGCTGGCCCGGTATCTGTACAACCCGGATGAAATATTTGCTTTAGACAATATTAAAAATAACATTGGTAACATATCTACTTTCGATACCGGCTTGCGTTTTATTTTTACACAAGGTAAATTTGGTGGCGGTGCTGAGGCACTTTATCGCAGCATACTTTCATCAAATACCATAAAACCATCCTGGCGGCTGGTAGCCAATGCAGATTATGCCCTAAATGATAACCAGAAAATCATCTTCTCTTTCGGCCGCAATTTCGACGGAACAGTAACCAAAAACGGAAACCTTGTAGCTGCATTAACGGTGTTGTTTGGCTTTGGTACAAATAGGTAGAGTTTGTTAGTTCATTAGCCATTGGTTCATTGGTCATTAGTTTATTGATTATCGGTTAATTGTATACCCGATTATTCGGCTTTGGACTCCAGGCTGCCGCCTCAGGGCTATTTTAACTTTAATTTGTTCACTGGTTCATTGGTCATTAGTGTTTGTTAATTGACTCCTGACTTCGGACTTAAGACTCTGGGCTAGACTCTAAATAATGGATCAGAATATGCCAATACTTAACGGTTTGTTGCGAATACTTAAACGATGCTTTGCAGCCTTTCTTTTGGGGAGTATTCGCAGTATTTTTAGTTGTTGCTTTTGTAAATAAGGAGTCTTGATTATCCATTTTGGAATAGGCTAAATTACAAGGCTATACCTTTTTAAGAACCGAAGCATAAATTAATTACATGCCAGCCAATCAAGTTGTAACCAGAAGATTTTATCCAGCCCTATCTGAAGTGATCACTGTAGATGACTTGCCGGAGTTTTTGCACTTTGCCGAAAATGGTTTAAACCTGTTGCTGGATAAGATTCATTATAAAAATCTTCAATATTCAAAAAGTCAACGCGGCGATTCGGCATTTTATAGTTTAGATATTGTAACCAATAATATAGGCCTTGATTTGCCTTTTGGTATGCGGCTGGTGCTCAATCCCGATCAGGATGGCGATTCGAATATCTCGTCCTTCCCCATTTCTTTACAGTACCAATGGGAGATGCTGGCCTTTTTACGTTCTTTTAAAGTCCAGAATTTTGCTTTTACCCCTGAAGCTTTCTATGAGCTTGGCCTTCAGATTTTTAGAATCACTGAAGATGAGGTCATCGCACACATCCTGAATTATTTTGTTGAGGATACAGAGACCGAAACCAAATTTGAGCAATTGCTCGATGCTGTAAATCTAGTTTACGGAACCAGCTTAAGCCTTCCACCAGGTGAAGAGCCAACGGTTGATAAGGTGGTTACCTTGATTAATAACGAAATAAGTATTCCTAAAAGTGTTTCAGCAGTGATGTTTGGGATCTATATTTCACAGGCCGGAGAGGAGGAAACACGTGGGCGGCTTCAGCAGTTTTACAACCGTCTGGTTCCAAATGGCATAGAAGATTACATTAAACAGCTGATTACGCCAAAACTTAGGGCTACCTTAAAATTATCGGCAGGGATAGAATTTCCCCCAAGTATATTAAAGCCAGTAGATGCCAACGGCGATATCATAGACGACGGTCGCAAATCGATGTTTACTTTTGGCGAGGCCACGTTTTATGCCGATACTGAATCGGGTATAGGTGCTGATGTAGAATTTGTAGGTAATCTGGTACCGGAATATGGGCAGATTGGCAATACGAATCTGTTTATAGGAATAGAGCGTGCCAAACTGGATTTAAGCAGAAAAAGAAATATAGCTGAGGCTGATGCCGCAGGATATGGTCCTGATTTTACAGGTTTGTATGTAAAGGAAGCTACAATTGGTTTAAGCCGGTTTGGTAAAAAAAGCACAACTAAAACCAGTGTTGCTTTAATCGGCGAAGATTTGCTTATTGGTACCGGTGGTATTTCAGGTAGAATCTCATTGGCATCTAATGGTGCCTTATATTACGATTTTGGTTTGTTTGAAGCTGAGCTGAACCTGTTTTCGCTCACCTTTAAAAAAGGTGCCATTGTATCGTCGGATATTGCTGGTAAACTTACCATTCCTGGTTTTAAGGATACTACAGGGCAGCAGGCCATAATCGATATCCGTGTACACATTCAGGATAACGGTGATTTTGAACTTACCGCCAAACCACAGCAAGGTTTATTGCCGATTACACTGCCAAATGTTTTTACCTTAAACATCAGAAGCTTCAATTTGGGCAAAGAAGCGCGTGGTTTTTATATCCAGATTGCCGGAACCTTGGATTTTATAGCCGATATACCTGGGCTAGGGCAGGTATTACCCAAAAATATCGAGATCCAGAAATTAAGGATCTGGGATAATGGAGATATTGAGTTTGACGGTGGCAGTTTTGTCATTCCAAAAGCCTTTAAACTTAAAGTTGGTCCGGTTAACCTTGAGGTAAGCCAGATTGCCTTTGGTGCCTATACCAAACAGTTAAATGGTATAGAACGGAAATACCGTTTCTTTGGTTTTGATGGGATGATCAATACAGGTAATGCTGGTGTTAACGCCACGGGTAATGGCATAAAATACTACTTTACCGTTGATAACAACGATACCGATAAACCTTTCGATAGTTTTACAAGTATTGATGGTATTGGGATCGACCTTACTATACCGGGGAATGTTAGCAAGGAAGAAGCTATTTTTATACTAAACGGCTACCTGAGGATGAGTAACCCTGATCCTGCGATTGTAGGATCTAATGCCGGATCAGAATATACAGGGGCCGTTAGTTTCTCTATGCCCAAGTTCCGTTTATCAGGTTCTGCGGCGATGCGGTTAAAACCCAGCGTACCGTCCTTTGTTGTCGATATTGGTATGGAACTACCCGGTCCGATTCCGCTTGGGGCAACTGGTCTGGGTATATATGGTTTCAGGGGAATCATCGGCAGGCATTATATGGCTTCCAAATCTGCCACTACACCACCGCTGCCAGATTCGGCCAGTTGGTGGGAATACTATAAAGCCAAAAGTAACATTACCCACAGAGAGGGGATAGAACTAGATAAGTTTGCTGATAAACCGGGTTATTCGGTTGGGGCAGGGGTTTCTATAGCAACCTCTTTCGATAAAGGTTTTACCTTTTCGACCAATGAACCAGTGAACAAATTAAAGTTAAAATAGCCCTGAGGCGGCAGCCTGGAGTCCAAAGCCGAATAATCGGGTATACAATTAACCGATAATCAAT
>JGI24806J26614_1000832_pt1 | contig 10423 bp, 7 predicted proteins | sample Kansoi200umMDA_FD_26614 | JGI IMG/M metagenome (IMG submission 26614) | reverse complement strand
ATTTGGGCCATCACATATATCCTGAACTGAAGAAATATGATCGTTAAAAGAATAAAAAGAAGTCTCTGTCTCATTTTCAATACGTTAAGTACTATCCGTTATTAATTACAGGCCAAAGATAGGTACTTTGCATTGCATAGAACATTGTTTTATACCGAACGGTAATATTTGTTGATGACTGGTGGGAATTGGTTGCTGGTTCCGGGTTTCTGGTTAAGGCACTATTGCGAAAAGCTGGTTGTTGATAAAGGACCAGCAACAAGCAACCAGAAACTTAGAGCCCAAATTCTGAGCGGAATACATCCTGGTAAGTACGTCCAGAGGTAATACGAGTTAAGGCTTTGTCGTCCATAACAAACAAGTAGCGGCCACTAAAATGGCGATGCATCTCCCTGATCTTCTCCTTGTTAATTATATAGGAGCGATGGATCCTGCAAAAATTTGAAGGCAATTTTTCTTCCAGCATGGTAAGCGACTGATCGGTTAAAAATTTCTGCCCGTCGAGCGTAAATACACAGACATACTTATCCTGGGCCTCTAAAAAAGCAATATTTTCATATCTTATCAAATTGATCCTGTCGCCGGTTTTGATGGGCAATGCCGTTGCCTTTTTTGGCGCCTGGAATTGACGAATGATCTCCTGTAGTCCATTAACATCGATAGATTGATTAAACCGGCCGAACTTCTTTAATTTTTCTATGCTCTGTGCAAGTCTTTCTTCTTTTATCGGCTTAAGGAGATAGTCGATAGAAAAAGTTTCAAACGCTTTGATAGCATATTGCTCATAAGCTGTGGTAAAAATTATATTCGGTTTTTCATTCAATTGCTCGATTACTTCAAATCCTGTGAGATCGGGCATTTGTATGTCAAGAAAGATAAGGTCAGGCCTAAATCTTTCAATTTTTTCGATAGCTTCCTTGCCATTACTGGCTTCACCGATAATTTCCACCACATCAGAATACTCCTGCAAGAGATTTTTCATCAATCTTCTGGCTGCAGGTTCGTCATCGATCACGATTGTTTTAAATAGCTGATTCATCTTTGATCAGTTTGTGAATATTCAGTGTAACCATCTTTTCTGGTCGATTTGTGAAATGTATCTCATAGTTGCCGGGAAATAGCAGGTCCAGTTTGTCATAAATACTTCTAACTCCGTAGCCGGGAGTTAACTCATCAGGAAATGCAGGTCCGTTGTCTGCGATCAGGATTTGCAGACCATCGCTTCCATTTTTCACTGTGATGTCTATCTCCGTCATTTTACCTGTTGCTTTTAATCCATGCTTCACAGCATTTTCAACGACAGGCTGTAGCAAAAAACGTGGTATTAGATAATGACTCAAATCCTTGTCCAGGTGAATGGAATAATTCAGCTGGTCTTCGAATCTTATTTTCTCAATTTCAAGGTAGACCGCACTCATTTCCAATTCTTCTTTTATTGTTGAGTAGTTGTGGTCGCTGGAATTAATGCTGTACCTGAAAAGATCTGCCAGAGCAATGGTCATCTTCCTGGCCTTTTTTCCGTCAGTAATTGCAAGGTCAGCGATAGAATTTAAAGCATTGTACAAAAAGTGAGGATTAATCTTTGAATGCAAGGCATCCAGTTCCGCCTTTGTCTTTAGTTGCTGCAACCTCGAAACCTCTAATTCTTTTTCATTCAATTTTCGTGTCCGCTCAAGATCTACGTAACTCATGGTTACATAAATAAAGCCAACGAGGCAACCAGTATAAAAACTGTACAACAGTGTAAACTCAATATTAACAAACGATGGACCTTTCCCCAGGTAGGCATTCCCGAAATAATTCATTGGTATGCTTATAAGCATGATACTTATAATGATCGTCAAAAGCATAATGACCATTCTTGTCCGAAAAGATGTTCTCCTCCGAACATATTTTAACATTACCAGGGAGATATTAAAAACAAAAAGCCCTTCTACAGTAGCGGCGCAACATTCAAACAAATAGAATACCGGCAATTTGTTCTGGCCAATCGCTTCATAAAATAGAGGAGTGGTGGGGACAGTCGTCATTATGCAGCAAATAGCCGCCAACCATACGACGACATTTTTCCGGAGTAATTCATTTTTAATGCTCCGCCTGAACAAGCGATTGAAGTTTGCCAGTAAGTACAAACCAGTTACCAGCATCAGTGATGAAAGCAAGACAGCAATAACCAATAGTTCGAATTGTGTGCGATTCATACCATCCAAGTTAAAGAAAGCCCTCAGGAAATAAGAATGTAGTTCGTAAACTACGCGATTTAAGGAGTGAACGATTAAATTGCAGCCAAATTTGGTTATGTTTATTGACTACAGATCGGATACTGTTACGAAACCAACGGCAGAAATGATGGAGGCAATGATGAAGGCAAAGGTCGGCGATGATGTTTTCGGGGAAGATCCCGCCATTAATGAACTGGAAGGATTGGCAGCAAAAATGTTTGGCATGGAAGCTTCGCTTTTTTGCCCCTCCGGGACAATGACAAACCAAATTGCGATCAAATGTCATACGCAGCCAGGTGACGAAGTGATCTGCGATGAAAGTGCGCACGTTTACCAATATGAAGCCGGGGGTATTGCCTTTAATTCCGGTTCATCGGTAAAGCTTCTGACCGGTGACAGAGGAAGAATATCGGCCAACCAGGTAAGAGTTTCCATTAATCCCGATGATAACCATAAAGCACACACAAGTTTGGTTTGTATAGAAAACACTTCCAACCGCGGTGGCGGGAGCTGTTATGACTTTACAGAAATAAAGAGCATTCGAAAGGTGTGTGACGAAAACGATTTGAGATTCCACCTCGATGGAGCAAGGTTATTTAATGCACTCGTGGAGAAAAGTGAAACGCCGAGGCAATACGGTGAAATCTTTGACAGCGTTTCATTTTGTCTCAGCAAGGGCCTCGGCTGCCCGGTTGGAAGTTTGCTAATCGGGAAAAAAGATTTTATAAAAAAAGCGAGAAGAGTGCGAAAGGTCTTTGGAGGTGGCATGAGGCAAGCTGGATTTCTTGCAGCCGCCGGTATCTATGCATTGCAAAACAACATTGGGCGTTTAAAAGATGATCACGCCCGCGCCAAACAGATTGGTTGTTCCTTGCAGAAAAAGAGTTTTGTAAAACTGCTTTTACCCGTTGAAACGAATATTATCATTATCGAGCTTGATGGCTCAATAACCGCTCCTGCTTTTGTGGAAAAAATGAAAGAAAAAGATATCATACCCTACGCCATCACACCTAATCGCGTAAGATTCGTTGTGCATTTGGATATAACCGACGGCATGATTGAAAAAACGATTGCAGCAATTGAAAAAATATGATAGTATATTTCACGCAAGGACGCAAACATTGGTTGCGCTCGTCGCGCCGATACGCGAAATTTTCAAACCAGCAAATAAATAAATTCCCATGTTTCCTAAATTAAATCCCACTGAAACGACTGCCTGGGCGCAATTGAAACAGCATCATCAAGAAATGAACAGCGTGAGCATGAAACAAATGTTCCAGGAAGACCCCGATCGTTTTTCAAAATTTTCTACACGTATTGATGACATCGTTTTTGACTATTCTAAGAATAGGATCAATGGAAAAACAGTGGGGTTATTATTGAAGTTGGCGGAAGAATGTAAACTAAAGGAAGCGATTGAAGCCATGTTTAATGGAGACAAGATCAACGAGAGCGAGAACCGGTCCGTATTGCATGTGGCGTTGAGGAACTTTTCAAAAGAGCCAATGTATTCCGAAGGAAAAGATGTCATGCCACAAGTGAAAAAAGTTCTTAGGCAGATGAAAAGCATTTGCGACAAAATACACGGTGGCGAATGGAGAGGATATTCCGGCAAGAAAATAAGATACATTGTAAACATAGGCATCGGTGGCAGTGACCTGGGACCGCTGATGGTAACGGAAGCATTAAAGCCGTACTGGATAGAGGATATTCAAACCTATTTTGTTTCGAATGTAGACGGAACTCACATCGCAGAAACGCTAAAGAAAGTCAAACCTGAACGGACTCTTTTCCTGATCGCATCAAAAACGTTCACTACCCAGGAAACGATGACGAATGCACACACAGCAAGGGAATGGTTCTTGAAAAAAGCAAAAGATGAAAAACATATAGCCCAACACTTTGCCGCGCTTTCCACAAACGAAAAAGAGGTAGTAAAGTTTGGAATCGATAAAAAAAATATGTTCGAATTCTGGGATTGGGTGGGCGGACGTTATTCTTTGTGGAGCGCTATCGGTTTATCAATTGCCCTGACCATTGGATATAAAAATTTTGAACAACTGCTGAAAGGTGGTCATGAAACTGACAAATATTTCAGAACAACCCCGTTTGAAAAAAACATTTCCGTGCTTATGGCCCTAGTTGGAATTTGGTATACCAACTTTTTCGGCTCACAAACGGAAGCCATTCTTCCTTATGATCAATATATGCACCGGTTTGCCGCTTATTTTCAGCAGGGCAATATGGAAAGCAATGGTAAGAGTGTTGACAGAAATGGTGAGCCTGTTAGTTATTCGACCGGGCCAATTATCTGGGGGGAACCAGGCACCAATGGTCAGCATGCGTTTTACCAGCTTATTCACCAGGGAACTCTTTTAATTCCCTGCGATTTCATAGTTCCCGCTCAAAGTCATAACCCCATCGGGGATCATCATCAAAAACTCATCTCAAATTTTTTCGCTCAAACAGAAGCGCTGATGAATGGAAAAACGGATGAAGAAGCGCAAAATGAATTAGAGAAATCAGGTTCAACTCCGGAAGAGATCGCAAAGCTTCTGCCTTTCAAAGTCTTCGCAGGCAACAGGCCGACTAATTCAATTCTCATCAGGAAGATCACTCCTTTCACATTAGGAGAATTGATCGCTTTATATGAACACAAAATTTTTGTCCAGGGCGTGATCTGGAATATTTTCAGTTTTGATCAGTGGGGAGTTGAGCTCGGAAAGCAATTAGCAAATAAAATATTGCCGGAACTTCAAAACAGTGACAAGGTAGAGTCTCATGACAGTTCTACAAATAATTTGATCAATTGTTATAAAGAAATGAGGAATTCGAAGTAGCGTGTCGCGCTAGCAGGTCAATAAAAAAGCTGACCGTTATATCACGGTCAGCTTTCCAAAAATTAAATAATCACATCTCAATATCCGGTTGCTTTACCTGGCGATGATCATCTTTTCATTTCTTCTGATTTTGCCATCGGCTCCTTTAACGGTCAATACGTATACTCCACTTACCAATTTAGTTACATCCAACCTGGTCGCAAGATCTTTGCTTTGCCTGCTCATTACAAGCTTTCCACTCACGTCGTATAAGAATATGTGCGTGGGAGAGATATCGTAATTATAAACAACAATGTAATTGCTTGCCGGGTTGGGATAAACATCAATTGCCTTATCACGCAAGTCATTCTGCACCGTACTTTCTGCAAGTTGCTGAGTCAAGGCTTTTGTTATGGTAGGTGGCTGATAAGTAAATTCCAATATACTTCCGGGGTTGGCGGGCGTTGTAGTGACATTGCCGGTCGGCCCCGAAGTAGAGCCACTCGAATCACAAGCTACGTAGATCTTCAATCCATCCGGCGAAACAACAACATCCCTGAAGCGCCCCATTCCGCGGAAATAGTTTATTGTATCGGAGATAATGCTTTGTCCATCATTACTCAATTTGTACCTGATGATGACGCCCTTCTTCAGAGAAGCAATCAACAATGAATTCTGCCAGCCAGGGATGCCTGTACTTCCATAAAAATCCGTCCCCGACGGCGCCATAGACGGCCATGTCATGTTATCGCCGTCGGAGGGTGGGTTGGAAGAAGGGAATATTGAACGCAGAGGTTCTTTTGCATTCAGTGCAACACAATTAGCTTGCTCATCAACCACAGTAAATCCACCAATCACTTTTCCATTATAATTGCCATCACAGTATCCGGCAACCTGTGGCCATCCATAATTGCGCCCACGCTCTATGATATTTATTTCATCATCGCTGAAAGGACCATGTTCACTGCTGTACAGAATATCACTGCCATTTACATTGCCCCAGACAAGACCTTGCGGATTACGATGACCAAAAGTATATACAGCTGTTGGTTGTCCTCCATTCGTATATGGGTTGTCTTGAGGTATCCATGAACCACTAACAAGCTCCGTATTCAATCGTAAGATCTTGCCTTCATAAATCGAAAGGTTCTGAGCATTGTTTGTGCGTGAAGTATTGTCGAATTGGCCGGCCCCCATATCGCCTACCGAATAATACAGTTTTAGATCGGGCCCGATCGCAATTCGCGCTGAGTTGTGGTCATTGCTTCCTGGAATATTTTCAAGTACTGTAACAGGTTGCTCAAGCAACTTTGTTGAAAAATTATAAGTATATCTTTCGATTCTTGTTTTTCTTACTGTGCTGCTAAGCGATTGATAAGTATAAGAAATATAGACGTAGGGGCTTCCCGTCAAAAAGTTAGGATGCAGTGCAAGACCCATTAGCCCATCCTGTCCGCTAACAAGCACCATTTTAGATCCCAGTGTCAATACGGATGTCTTAACACCAGTAGAAGGATCCACAAAACTGACCTTGCCTGCAAATCGCTCCGTATACCAAATATTATTATCCGGACCATATACAAGATCATGAGGCATCCTTTGCTTGTCAACTACCGTACGAACCGAAAATGACTCCGAGGGTGAAGTAACCGATAATGTAGCCACACTCATAGGATTGCTTGAGGTTTGATTGTTTGCTCCATCCTTTGCTGTAACTGTCATTGAGTAGGTGGTATTTGGAGAAAGACCAGTAACGCTATAGCTTGTGCCTACGATGTTTGAACCATTCATTTTAACTCCATTTCTATAAACGTCATACCCTGTTACACCAACATTGTCATTCGCAGGCGACCATGAAAAGACAAATGACGTTGTTGTAATATAAGCAGCCGCAAGATTAGATGGTTGAGTCGGTGGTTGAGGATCTATGTTGCCATTTGTAGAAAGATAGGTACCGGGAATTACTTCACTTGGCGCCGATGTGCTTTCCGTAGGCCTGGACCACCCGACAGCCATATTATCGCTACCATTGCCTTCTTTATAAAGTACTTCTACATAATATTTTTGACCTGCATTCAGCACGATCAAGCCTGATTTTTGAGAACTCGATTTGTTCCATTGCCTGGATTTAGTAGCGGTCGTATTGAAGGCAATCTTTACCCTGTTCGCAGAACTGGAGGTGGTACTTAGCCACAACTCGGCATTTTCGTCGCTCGCGATCCAAAAGACATAATTTCCTGAGGTTGGCGGACAGATATATCCATATACTTTCATACCATAGTTATTGCCGGTATTTTGCGGTATTTCAAAAATGGACAACGTACCTGAGGACGAAGGATTGTTTGGGTAATTTGAATTGGAAGTAAGGCTGCTCACGGAAGAACCAGTGATGTTATTCCAACGCTGGTAACTTATGCTTCCCAAACCGGGGCAGCTTTGACCAAAAGAAATTAAAAATGAAAATACAAGCAAGGCGGAAGAGTAAAGGTGTTTCATAATCGGTAATTAAAATTTTTGATTTCTAAAATAATGGTGACGCGTTCTAACGCAACAATCGATGTTACCTTTTTTTGAATTGTTCTAAAGCCAATCGAATATCCTTCATTTTTTCTTCGAATCTTTGAAATCTTTCCGTATCTGTAATCAATTATTTTTTCACACTATGTGAAGATGTCTGTGAAAGCTGTCTGCAAGTGTTGAATGTCGCATCTCCTTTAACGTATTTGAAAACAAAAAACCCCGAAATTTTTCGGGGTTAGCTTTTTACCATTTGTCTACTTCTTCATGAGGAGAGGGTGTATTATTCTCAGCCGTTGACTGAGGTGGTTCGGCTACAACCTCTGTTTCTGTTGCAACCGGTTCAGCAGCTTCAGCGCCATCATGTTCGGTATGCACCTCATCATGATTATACGCGTCAAAGTTAAAATCGGGCATCAATTCTGTTTTTACATAATCAACTGCCTCTCCAAGTGCTTTGATGAATTTATTAAAATCTTCCTTGTAAAGAAAGATTTTATGCCTGTCATAGCCGTTGTCATTAAAACGTTTACGGCTTTCAGTAATGGTGAGATAATAATCATTAGCCCTGGTTGCTTTTACATCGAAAAAATAAGTCCTTCTTTTGCCGGCCCGAATTCTTTTGCTGTAAATGCTCTCAATCTTTTTTTCATTGTTGTCGTACGCCACAGTTAAAATTTTAACAGTTAAAAATCTTGGTTTTAAAGGTTACAAATATAAATATGTTTTTGAAACGTCCAAATCAAAGTGAGGCTACAAGCGACAAGGAACAAAGCACAAAGAATAAGGTACAAGAGCCCAATACAGGAATACACCTATTTGCGGTTAATCCAGGGACCAGGCTAGGATAATTATCATGACTAGTGAGGCACTGAATGAAGACCCGCTCACCATTCACTCTTCACCACTCACTCCTCGCTATCCTGTTCCTGTTGACGGGCATAAAGTGTTGTGTAGTATCCATTGAGGGCGAGAAGTTCATCGTGAGTTCCTTGCTCAACGATCTCGCCTTCGTCCAGCACCACTATTTTGTCAAAATGGAAAAGGGAAAAAATACGATGGGTTATGATGATCGCAGTTTTGTCTTTTAAATAATCGTACAGATTTCCGATGATCTCCTTTTCTGTGCGCGCATCCACGGCACTCAGGCAATCATCGAAAATGACAAGGTTGGGTTCTTTTATTAAGGCCCTTGCGATGGATATTCGTTGTTTTTGGCCACCGCTCAAAGTAACTCCCCGCTCCCCTATCAGCGTTTCATATTTTTGAGAAAAGGACTCAATTTCCCTGTCAACAATTGCCTGCCTGGCTGCATTTGTTACTTCTGCCTCTTCCCCGTTTTTAAGTCCAAATCGGATGTTGTTATAGACTGAATCGCTAAAAAGAAAAACATCTTGTGGCACGTAGCTGACCTGCTGGCGCAGATCTTTAAGGTCGAAGTGTCGCACGTCAAGGCCGTCAAATTCGATGTTTCCCTTCGTTACATCATACATTCGTAAGAGCAATTGTGCAATGGTTGATTTTCCACTTCCCGTTCGACCGATGATAGCGAGCTTGCTTCCTTTGCTGATCTCAAGATTAAAATTTTTCAGCGCTTCAATCCCTGTATGCGGGTAGGTAAAATCTACATTTTTAAAACTGATATTTCCCTGCAAAACAATCTTCGTAGGTGCAAGCTCATTTTGGATCGTAGGTTCTGTGTGAAGGAATTCATTCAATCTTTTTTGAGAAGCGGCGGCACGTTGTATCATGCTGGCCGTCCAGCCTATCGCAAAAACAGGGAAGGTGAGCATATTGATGTAGATCACAAATTCAATGATCAAAGGAAGACTTGTTTTATCCGGATTCTGAATGTGATGGATCCCCCCGATCATGATTGTCAGCAGAGTGCTTAAACCAATCAAGAGTGTCATTGAAGGAAAATAAACTGCTTCGACTTTTGCTAAACCGATCGCATTTTTTCTGTATTCTTCGCTGTTCTTTTTAAAAAAACCAAGCATTGCATTTTCCTGGACGAATGATTTTATCACGCGTATCCCCGAGTAAGATTCCTGTGCGTTGGTAGTAAGATCAGAAAGCAGCGCCTGGATGTGTTCACTCCGTTTATTAATAATGGTATTTACATAGTAAATGGTGATTGCCAGGATAGGAAGCGGCGCCAATACATAAAGTGTCAGTTCGGCATCCCGCTTAAACATAAAAAGTAAACTAAATGATATGACCGCAACAAGATTGACCAGGTACATAATTGCAGGTCCTGTGAACATCCTGACGCGACTCACGTCTTCAGCAATTCGACTCATCAGGTCGCCAGTACTATGAGTTCTGTAAAATGCTGTATCAAGTTGCTGATAATGATGAAACACTTCATTTTTTTGATCATACTCTATGTGCCTGCTCATCACAATAATGGTCTNTCGCATCAGGAACATAAAAAATCCGCGCAAAAGCGCCAACACAAGGATAGTAATCCCTGATATGGCCACAACATCGACACCTTTCAGCTTCTTAACCCAAACAATAAATCTTTCAACCAGGATATCGTAGTTGTGCGTGTTGACCTTTTCAGGTGTTCCTTGTAGTTTTTGTTGAACAAAATCGATGATAAAACCTGTGACCTGGGGCGATAAAATGCCGAAATAGTTCGAAATAATAATAAAAAGAATCCCAATACCAAACCTGATTCTGTATTTCCAGAAATATTTATTTAATGCTTTGAGGTGCTTCAAGAAAAAAAATTATCCACGAAATTAAGCAGTAAGTACTTCTTTTCTACGTTGTGAGTTTCAGAATAAAACGTGAAAGATTATACGATCCTGCTTTATTTCAGACCAAAATGCAAAGTCTCACTCCGAAAAGCAAACA
>JGI24806J26614_1000831_pt1 | contig 10423 bp, 6 predicted proteins | sample Kansoi200umMDA_FD_26614 | JGI IMG/M metagenome (IMG submission 26614) | reverse complement strand
TACAGCGCCCTTTGAAAAATAAAATTCACTCATTGCTGCTGTTAGTGGAAGCCTTCCCCAAAAAATTTTTTCTATCGGATTATTTGCGTGCATGGCAAAATTGGTATGTGGTAATGCATTTACACATTGAAGGCATAACAAGTTCTTATCTTCTATAACATCAGTTCCGCAACCAGTGCACACGTGCGGATAAAACAAATGCAGCAGGCCCCGAAATGCTTCTCTTATTTTGATTAAAGGTTTAATAAAACTCTTATTTGGTGGAATTAAAAAAGATATTTATAAAGTTCTTCAACTTTGCCTAAGGCAACTATCCCGATGTTTACCTGCTTCTTATTTAAACTTTTAAGATTGTATTTACTTACTACAATTTTTTCAAAACCCAGTTTTTCTGCTTCAGCAATTCTCTGTTCTATCCTGTTTACTGCTCTTATTTCTCCACTTAATCCTACTTCACCTGCAAAACAGATGTGCAATGGCAAAGATATATCTTCAAAAGATGAGAGCAATGCGCTTAAAACTGCAAGATCGATTGAAGGATCTTCTACTTTTAAGCCACCTGCAATATTTATAAAAACGTCTTTTAAGCCAAAATGAAATCCTCCTCTTTTTTCCAATACAGCAAGTAATAATTGCAACCTCCTGAGATCAAAACCGGTAACTGTTCGCTGAGGTGTTCCATACACGCTTTGAGTAACCAGGGCTTGCACTTCTATCAACAATGGTCTAACCCCTTCAATGGTTGCGGCGATGGCAACCCCACTTAAATGATCTTCCTTTTGCGTGATAAGAATTTCTGATGGATTACTTACTTCTCTCATTCCCTCAGAGGTCATTTCATAAATACCTAATTCTGATGTAGAGCCAAACCTGTTTTTTAATGTTCTTAAAATGCGGTAAGCATAGTTTGTATCTCCTTCAAATTGAAGTACAGTATCAACCATATGCTCCAAAATTTTTGGACCTGCAATACTTCCATCTTTGGTGATGTGGCCAATTAAGAAAACGGGGGTATGGGTTTCTTTTGCAAACTTTTGGAACTCAGCGGCACATTCTCTTATTTGAGACACACTGCCTGCTGACGATTCAACATAAGGTGATTGAAGCGTTTGAATGGAATCAACAATTACCAGTTGGGGCTTTAATTTTTTTATTTCCTGGAAGATGGGCTGGGTGTTAGTTTCAGTAAGAAGATAAAAATTCTCACCTAATCCCGTAAAAGAATTAAGCTTTAACCGGTCGGCTCGCATTTTAATTTGCTGTGCACTCTCCTCCCCGCTGATGTAAAGAGTTGTGATGTCTTTTAGTTTCAAAGCGTCCTGCAAAAACAAAGTTGATTTACCGATTCCTGGTTCCCCGGCAATTAATACCAGGCTTCCCGGAACAATCCCCCCTCCTAAGGCTCTGTTTAATTCGGCATCTGTTGTTACAATGCGCTTTTCTTCCCCACTTAAAATATCATTAAGTAATACGGTTATTAATCCATTTTTACGCCCTGTATATTCTTTCCAGTCATCTGCATTTTTATCACTGCCTTTATGAATCACTTCTTCTACAAAGGTATTCCATTGATTACACGATGGGCATTTGCCCAACCATTTTGCACTTTCATATCCACAGTTTTGACAGAAAAATCCAGTTTTAATTTTGCTCATCTGTACTCATCAAAATATAAAAATGAAATTAAGCAATGTTAATGATGCCGAATTTAAATTTGTTTCAGCTGAAGATGAGGCTTAATTAATTTTATAAGCAACTGGTGTCACTCTATATTTATAAAGATGTTATCATGCGTATCTAATGCATGTTCCTTAAGCAAACTGTGATCGGCGAATAATCAAAATCTTTTTAGGAGAAAAAGTAAAAGGGTCAGTATTGCTACTGACCCTTAATACTTACTAACCCATTAAATTCTATAGCTAAATTACAAATTGCCATCACATAAACAAATTAATTTTGGGTGATGTTGATAAATTCATATTACCATTTTAAAATAAACAAAAATTCATATAATTGATTATCAATACTTTATTGGAAATAATTTCCTTGAAGCTGATGAAATAAAAAATATATTTAATTTGGTTTATAAAACAAAGTACTTTATGTTTACAACAAATTTACTAAAGTGAAGGCTTTATATATTCTAATTTTAGTGGCATTTACCGCTGATTGCTGTGCCCAAACAAAAATTTCGGGGAAAATTACAGATAGTAAAAATAAACCTCTCCCAGGAATTAGCATTAGCATAAAAGATTCTTATGACGGAGCTACTTCCGATTCTTCGGGAACCTTTTCATTTACCACCGATGAAAAAAACGAACATATTTTGGCAGTATCCGCTACAGGATTTAGATCTTTTGAACAAAGCGTACAATTAAACGGTCAGCCACTTACTATAAACCTTTCTTTGAAAGAACTTGTGACAGAATTAAAAGCTGTAGTTATAAGCGCAGGTTCATTTGAAGCAAGCGATCAAAAAAGGACTACCGTTTTAAATTCCATAGATATTGTTACTACCGCCAGTGCTAATGCAGATATCACCGCTGCCATAAAAACATTACCGGGTACGCAGCAAGTAGGGGAAACCGAAGGGTTATTTGTACGGGGAGGCACCGCCAGCGAAAGCAAAACTTTTATTGACGGAACCCTGGTAAACAATTTTTATTACAGCTCCCAGCCCGGCCTTGCACAGAGGGGAAGGTTTAATCCTTTTTTGTTTAAAGGGACTATTTTTAGTTCCGGAGGTTATTCAGCCTTATATGGTCAGGCATTATCATCAGTATTAATTTTAGAATCAATAGACTTTCCTGAGAGAAGTTCTGCAGACTTTGGAATTTCTTACCTTGGCGTGAATGGTGGATTACAACACCTGGCAAAAAATAAAAAATCCTCATGGGGGATAACCTATTCTTATATCGATCTGCGACTTGCTTTTAAAATAATAAAACAAAAGCCGGATTATTTTACAATCCCTGTACTGCATAATGCCGATGCTAACTTTAGAATAAAGACATCTGGAACTGGTATACTTAAATATTACGGAACGTTTAGTACAACTAATGTAGGGTTCCGTTACGCTGATATTGATTCTGCCGGAATGAAAGATGCATTTTCCTTACACAATTTGAATATGTATCATAATTTATCCTGGAGAGAGAAACTGGGAAATGGTTTTAAAATGCTAAGTGGATTTTCATATAGCACAAATAAAGATAAGATAGCTACTGAATTCCAAAACGAAAATGATCAAAAAATAGACTTAAATAGCCCTCCGTTATTTGCTTTTAAGAATTTTGGGCTAACCTCACAAGGACGTTATGTGAATGCAAAAGTTGTAGTTGAAAAAAAATTAAATGGACTTAGCGCTATAAGGTTGGGCAGTGAATATAATTATAGCAATGAAACATCGCACTTTACCCTAAATAATGGAGATAAAAGCCAGGAACGGATAAAAGAGAATTTGTTATCAGTATTTGGGGAAACGGACATTTATATTACCAACGATCTTGCTGTTAAGGTTGGCGCAAGAGCGGAGCATTCTGCATTGGTTAATAATTGGAACATTGTCCCGCGGGTTTCTTTAGCTTATAAGCTTGCCGATAATAGCCAGGCTTCATTTGCATATGGCATTTTCTACCAGGATCCTGAAAAAAAATATCTGCCCTCTAACAACAATTTAGATTATGCAATGGCAGCGCATTATATTCTGCAATATCAAAAGTTAACCAACAACCGTACTTTTAGAACAGAGGTTTTTTATAAAAAATATGACGACCTTTTAAAAACAAGTCTAAATTACGGCGGGGAAACAGCGATAAATAACAATGGCTACGGCGATGCAAAAGGAATTGAATTCTTTTGGAGAGATAAAAAAACCATCAAAAACGTCGATTACTGGCTTTCCTATTCTTACCTGGATACTAAAAGAGATTTTTTAAATTATCCTTCTTCTATTGAACCTCCTTTTGCTGCAAAACATACAGCCTCCCTGGTTGTAAAAAAGTTTATTACCAAATTAAAAACACAGTTCAACGGGGCGTACATATATGCAACCGGAAGGCCTTATTATAATATCAGGTATGATTACGTAAACAATAATTATAAAATATATGATCAGGGAAGAACCAAAGATTATAACAGTCTTAGCCTTAGTGTAAATTATTTGCCTGACATTGGAAGCCCTGGTGCAAAAAGATTTACCGTATTTGTGTTTTCGATTAATAATGTTTTAGGAAGCAATAACATATACAGCTATAATTATTCTTATGATGGTAAAAACAAACAACCGGTAATTCCCGCTTCAAAAAGATTTTATTACCTGGGATGCTTTATAAGCTTAGGGGTAGATAGAACGGAGGATGCTATTAATAATAACTTGTAAATCAAATAAAGATTCTAATAATCTCAACACACAACAATAACTCTAAATTTATAAACATGAAAAAAATGCTTTTGTTAATGACAATTATGTGCAATGCCATTATCCTTTTTGCGCAAAGCGATAAATACACTGCCGCCATGAAAAAGAATATTGCTCTGCTGGATTCAGCTTTTCAAAAAGAAAATTTTGCAGAGCTGGCCAATAATTTTGAAAGAATAGGCGATGCTGAAAAAACACAGTGGCTGCCTTATTATTATGCCAGCTATACCACAGTAATGGGTGCTTTAGTAAACCAGGACAAAACCAAATCTGATGCTATCGCTGATAAAGCTGAACAATTGATATCAAAAGCTGAAGCCCTTGCCGGTAAAGAAAACTCAGAAACGGACGTTATAAAAAGTATGATCGCTTCCGCACACATGATGGTAGATCCGCAAACGCGGTGGCAACAATATGGAACGTCATCTGCTTCAAATATTGAAAAAGCAAAAGAGCTGGATCCTTCCAATCCCCGGCCGGTTTATTTAGAAGGGCAGTCAAAATTTTATACTCCAAAGGAGTTTGGTGGCGGTAAAGAGGTTGCAAAGCCTTTGTTTGAAAAAGCACTTGCCATGTACGAGACCTTTACACCCAAATCAGAACTTGATCCCACATGGGGTAAAGCCGCTACTCAATATTTTTTATCAATGTGCAATTAACTAATAAATAAAAACACTATAGTGGATCAGGAACTTTCTCCCCGGGACAGCCTTCGCATCATTCATACAATGATCGAAAAAACGAAACAGAATATATCGTACCAAAGCCATTTTTTTTTGCTATGGGGATGGGGCGCCTTTATTGGATTTACCGGCCAATACATTTTAAAAGTTTATTTTGAATATCCTAAACATTACCAGGTTTGGTGGATATCTGTAGTTTGCTTGGCAATAAATATTGTATTTGTAGTAAAATTCTCAAAAAAAATAAAAGTAAAAACTTATGTAGATGAAAATACGGGCAACCTCTGGTCGGGGTTAGTTATTTCTTTTATAGTGTTAATGATAATGTTTTCGAAAACAGGATGGCAAAATTGCTATCCTTTTTTTATGATGTTGTTGTATGGAACAGGCACCTTCATTTCAGGCAAAATTCTCAGGTTTACTCCTTTAATTTTTGGAGGATTAATAAGCTTTATTCTTGCTGCAGTATCGGTTTGGTTTACTGTTGATTTACAATTAGTATTTGCTGCAGCTGCAATCTTATTCAGCTATATAATCCCCGGCCACCTCTTATACCTAAATTATAAAAATAAAGGGTGATGTGGAAGAAAAAAAATCTATCCGGAGTGTCTTTTTTGACAGTAAGGTTTAAAAATACAGTAAAACTGAAGCATGGATTTTAAAGAACTGGATCCAATACTACATGCGCCACTTCGCCTTGCGGTTATGAGCTTACTAATAAGTGTAAGGGAGGCAGAATTTACTTTTATCAAAGAAAAAACAAATGCCACGGCCGGCAATTTAAGCGTACAGATTACCAAATTAAAAGAGGCAGATTATATTGAGGTTACCAAGCAGTTCAGGAATAACTACCCGCTTACTATCTGCAGAATTACACCAAAAGGAACACAGGCGTTTGAAGATTACGTAAAAGCTCTTCAAACTTATATGAACGTTACTAAAGTAAATTAAGAAAGGCTGCCTCTAAATGACAGCCTTTCTTTTTTGGGCGATATTACAAGTTATCTAAATTATTGTTTGGTGATCTTTTTAGTTATTCTTTCATCAGATGAAATAAATTGGATAAAGTAATTGCCGGCAGAAAGGCGTGAAAGCTCATCAATTGAAACATAGTTAAGCCCTTTGCTCATTGCGACCTTTTTAAAAATTACTTCCTTACCCTGAACGTTTATCACCTTTACAGTGATTTCTTCATTTTTATTCCATTCCATATTTATATTCAGGTAACTGGCAAAAGGATTTGGTGAAATGCTTATTTGCTTGCCTAAGCTTTTTAGCTTTACCGCTATAACTTTTGAATAATTCGCTTTTCTATCTAAATCAATTTGTTTTAACCTGTAATACACCACAGAACCTGTTGTTAGAGCAATATCGTCGTTGATCAAATAAGAATGCATGGAAGATGTTGTTCCATTGCCGGCTACGGTTGCAACTTCATAAAAAACTTTACCATCCATGCTCCTTTCAACTTTATACTCGCTACAGTTTATTTCCATTGAAGAGCTCCAGTTAATTCTCACCTTATTATCCTGGGATAAAGTACCACTAAATGACACAAGCGTAATCGGTAATAAGCCACCTTCGGCATTTATTATTGCCGTAGCATCGTCAACAAAATCTACGTTTGCATCAGATTGTGCTTTTATCCTGGCAATGTTTATTAAAGATGGTACCGGGTTGCCTAATCCCGGATCATTAACAGTTGCTTTAAATTCAACTTCAAAAGAATCTGTTGCTGCTAACGTACCGCCTAATGTGCCATTACTTCCTGCGCCTAATCTAAACCTTACCGTTTTAATTGAACCGTCAACAATGTACTCAGCAACGTCGTCTCCGGCAGCATCGGTTTTAAAATCGGCACTAACGCCAGGGCAACTTATTACATTTAAAGAACCTGGCAAATAAGTAATAGTAGATGGTAAGGTATCAGCAATTACAATTGAATTTGCATTTCCAATGCCGGTGTTTTTACCTTTAAACTTGTAGGTAATTATTTCATTTGCTTCTGCGAGGTTATTGTTATTTGCGTCTGACACTGTTTTATTTAAAATAATGTCCGGGTCTTTCATCTTAATCGTAAAAGTAAATGCGCCGGGAAAATATCGGTCAGACTCAGCGCCAAATTCCAGGTTAACAGAATTATCGCCTGGAGAAATATCAAAGCCTACACCCACATCAAACTGATCGATGTCCAATCCCATCTGGTTAGTGTAATTTGGATTTTTGGTTGTTACATGTGCACCATTAGTTGTAATAGTACCATTCCAAGGATTGTTCACCGGATTTTTGGCGTTGGAAAATAAATTGCCGTTAATTTTTAAAAAATCCGTTTTCAGGTTTGCATCACCTTCCCATGCAACAACGCCCATTTTAGCATCGCCGGCTTGCAACGCTCCTGAAGGAACATTTAACCCGGTTAATGTCACGCTGATGGAAGGCAAATTATTAAGCGTGTATACTTTTTGAAACCCATCATAAAAACGGATGCTATTAAAACCGAGGTCCTGATTTTCGTATATAACCACAATACACCAGCCACCATTTGCCCCACTGATAGAAAAAGCGCCAGTGCTTATAGGAACATTACCTGCTTCATAAGTGCCGGCTCCATTATTTTTTATGAATTCCGTTACATCAGCATAGGCCTGGTATTGAGATGAGGTGGTATTTATATCTTCTATGTCTATTCCCAACGCCGCCACATCAGTATAAGCGTTTGAAGTACCTTTTCTGAGTTTAATCTTTTTGTTGGCCCCTGCCGCCAGGTCAAACTCATTTTTTAATATATAGCCTCCCCAATACAAGCGTGCAATTTTTATATTATTTGTGCCGGCAGGAAGTGTGAGATCGGCAGATGACGAATTTCTTGTAACCGTTCCGTTACCGGTATTGCCGTCAATGTCTGCATATTGCATATTTTCCCTGTTATTGCCATACACGCTATTGCCATTAGCACTATTACCATTCATTTTGGTAGTATTCACAGTATCATTATCAATAATTTGTAACAGGGTGTTGCCAAATATTGTTGAGCCTCCTCTTATATTGTCAGAATAAACAATTGAATAAGCCCGGGATTGTGCATTGGTAATAAAGAAACTAAATAAACATGCAAGGGTTGTAATTAAGCATAATATTTTGCGGGGTGCTAGAAATTTAAAAGGTGCCATAATAACTAATTTGAGGTAACATAAAATTATCCAGTAGTTATATCATAAGTTCAGAATGGTCTTTAAAGAGGATATCCAGGCGCAAGCCCGTAAATTGAATAGTAAAATTTGTTAAGCAGTAAACTCAGGCAACAGATTAATGAGATTAAAAATCTTGTTTTTACAAGAATATGTGGATAAAGAAGGAGATAATTTGCTGTTTATTTCAAGGTTAGGTTAGCAAATTGTTCGAATAAAGTTACAATATTATTCGTTCTTATTTTAATAACTTAATAACAATGAACACTTCATATTTTATTTGCCTCTTTGATAGCTTCTTTTTTTGTTTTATTGTTTGATGATCTTTTTAGTCACTCGTTCCGCTGATGAAATAAATTGTATAAAATAATTTCCTGCAGAAAGTTGAGAAAGCTTGTCAATTGAAATATAGTTAAGCCCTTTATTCATTTGCATACTTTTAGAAATAACTTCTTTGCCCTCAACAGTGATCACTTTTACAGTAACTGCTTCACTACTGTTCCAGTCTGTATTTATATTCAGGTAACCGGTAAAAGGGTTTGGAGAGATATTTATTTGTTTGTTCAAAGCAGCAAGCTTTATACCAATAACCTTGGAGTAAGTTTCTTTTTTATCTATATCTAATTGTTTTAAACGATAATAAACGATAGAACCCCCAACCGAAGAAACGTCGTCTGTAGCCGAATAATAATGTTGTAAAGTGGTTGTTCCATTACCCGAAACGGAAGAAACTTCATAGAAATTTTTTCCATCTATACTTCTTTCAACTTTGTATTGGCTGCAATTTATTTCCGCAGACGTGCTCCATTCGAGCTTTACTTTATTGCTTTGAAAAGCAGTGCCTGTAAACGAAACTAAGGTAACAGGCAAAGGTGCGCCCATAGGACTATTCTGCGGATTAACAATCGTTGTACCGTCATCAACAAAACTCACATTGGCATCGGAGACAGCACTTATTCTGGCAATATTAATAATTGAGGATCCAACACTGCTTGTCTGGGGATCACTAACAACCACTTTAAATTGCACTTCATAAGATTCATTTGCCGCTAAAGTACCTCCCGATTCTCCCGTACTTCCTGTTCCCAATCTAAATTTTAATGTTTTAATTGAACCATTAACAACATATTCCGCATTATCGTCACCCGGTGCATCCGTTTTAATTCCTGTTGTAACACCTGGAGAAGTTATTACTTTTAAAGAATTTGGTATATATGTTACAGTAGAAGGCAAAGTGTCTGTTATCTGAATTGAATTCGCATTTCCTGTGCCGGTGTTTGTACCTTTTAATGTATAAGTGAGCACTTCGTTTTGTTCTATGCGGTTATCATTATTTTCATCAGTTACTATTCCTTCTAATATAATTGCCGGATCTTTCATCCTGATAGTAAAAGTAAAAAGTCCCGGAAAATACTGATCTGACTTAGTGCCGAATTGTAAAGTAACTGCGTTATCGTTCGGTAAAATACCATACCCTGTTCCTATTTGGAACTGGTCTATATCAATACCCATTTGATTTGTATAATCAGGATTTTTGGTGGTTATGTGTACGCCGTTATCAGTGATTGTACCATTCCATGGATTATCGGAGCTATTAGTAGCATTAGAAAATAAGTTGCCGTTAATTTTAAAAAAATCTTCTTTCAAATTTGCATCTCCTTCCCATACTACGGCGCCCATTTTAGCATCTGATGATAAAAGTGTACCTGATGGTACATTTAATCCTGTTAAAGTAATGGAAGTTGTCAAAGAGTTGCCGCTGTTATATATTTTCTTAAATCCATCATATACCCGGATACTGTTATAATCCAAATCAGGATTTTCATAAACCACAACTATACTCCAGCCTCCGTTATAACTTCCATTAGTAACAGCACCTGTGCTTAAAGGAACATTGCCTACCTCGTATGTTCCTGCGCCATTGCTTTGCACAAAAGAAGTAATATCAGCGTAAGCCTGGTATTGTGAAAAATTATTATTGATAACAATTTTGTCAATACCCATTGCGGTTATTGTAGCATATACGTTCTCTGTACCTTTTCTTAATTGGATTTTTTTATTTGCCTCGAGGGTCAAATTAAATTCGCTGTTCAAAACAAGACCTCCCCAATACAGCCTGGCCAGTTTGATCT
>JGI24806J26614_1000830_pt1 | contig 10427 bp, 5 predicted proteins | sample Kansoi200umMDA_FD_26614 | JGI IMG/M metagenome (IMG submission 26614) | reverse complement strand
GGGCAATACCCGTTCCCGTGCAAATGAAAAAAAGGTCTCTGTCCAATGTTTGCGGAAGGGTAAAAACGCCCTGCGCCCCACGGTAAATAAGTTCACTTCCCACCGACACATTATTAAAGAGGTAATTGGTACCAAGCCCGTCTTCGAGAAGAACTATCACTAATTCATAAACATTTGTACCATCCGGCCACGAAGCGATAGAATAACTTCGCCATCGCTTATTTGGTTTTTCATGTATCGGCAAATCTAATGTTACAAACTGGCCGGGTATAAAATCAAAAGTCTCCAGCTCCGGAACCTGGATCCAGAACCGCCTGGTATTGTAAGTTTCATTTTCAATGCGGATCACCTTACCGGTACGCCACGGTTGAACAGCCATATTTCATTCAAGATTTTCAGACCTGCCTGGGGCAGGCACATTTAAGATGTTTAAATGTATAGTAAAATCCAATAGCTTGATTATTCGGCGTATTGATTTTGAAAATTTAGAATCCTATTGCGTTGCCACGGGCTCGAGAATAGTTATTGTTTTTATGGGCATGAATCGTCTTTTTCCCTTGTAGGTATATACAAAAACCAATTCCGAAGTTGCCAGCAGTTTTTTTAGCTCGCCTACGGGCTTGAAACTGATTTTTTTTGAATAATCAGGCTGCACTAATACCACTTTATCTTTTGTAGCGGGAACAAGCGTCTTTCTTTGAGGGTTACCTGGTATATTTGAATTAACCATTTCTACAGGGGTTGTTTTAACCTGTTGCACTTTTACTGAGTATGCCCTGTCTTTAAACCAAATAGCTGTGGGTGTTACAGGGGTAGAGTTTTTGTATTCCAGGTAAAACAAATAATTCATAGATGAAGATGGACGTGATTCAGTTTGATTTCCTTTTTCATCGACAATTTTTTTGGGCCTCGCGCCAGATAACACGGTTTGCGAGTAGGCGTAGGCCTTAACCTGCGAATAAGAAGAATAAAAACTTAATAGAGTTATGATGGAGGCTATGAAGAATTTCTGTTTCATGCTGTATAGATGAAATTCAGTTGGAAAAGTGCCCAATAATTTGTTAAACAGAATTCTAACCAATAATTCTTTTGTCGTTATTGCCTGATTAATTTTTGAAGGTGCCTGAATTTTCCATCATCACTTAATATCGATAAAATATAAGCTCCGCGCGAATATCTTGAAATATCCAATGTGCCACTCTGGTACCCCGATTCAAGCTGCGCCATCTTTTGACCTGACATATTAAATAACTGAACTGATATACGCTTTATGCTGAACATATTTCCAATGCGGTAATTCACCTGGCTTGTAGTAATATTTGGATAAACTGATTGGATAAAATTTTTATCATTAATAACAGGATTATTAATACCCGTATTGATGTTCGGCGTAAAATTCGGAGTGCCGATAAAAGTATAGTACATGCCATTTCCGTGGGTGCCAAGTACCAACACATTATCCCCGGGACGATATGCCATGGTTTGCGCTACCGCAAAGTTCAACATGGTACCTCCTTCACGCGTCCACACCGGGGAAGCACTGGCCAGCAATGTAGTTCCTAATTCAGCAACACTATATAATCCCACTGATGTGCCTACGTAATATTCTGTTACAGGATTGTTTGCGGCATCTTTTTTCACAACAATCTTGCAACTGCGGAAAGATGGCAGGGACAAGTTTCCCTCCCCATTCCGCCAGGTAGGAACTGCTGATTTCGCGTTATTTGTCCACCATACACTGGTAACCCCGTAATTGGAGATCGCCACCATCACTTCATCATCATTATTCGGATTTACTGCTATATCCTGTACATTTCCCGTATTACCCGGAGGAGTAATATCAACAGGCGATGAAGTTGCTAAAATATTTCTCGGGTCATCCACCCGAAAAACTTTGCCGTTGGTAGTACCCAGGAAAAGGGCATGACTTGTTAAATAGGGGCCCCTGCTGAAGCCCATAGCACGAATGGCATTGAAACCGCCGGTGGCACCGTTTGCATCAATTGCGGTGCTGACCCCGGTTAATTCAGTCCACCCCGATGCAGTAACGGACGAAGCACTTGTAGTCCGGAAGAGGCGGTTATAATTTACATAATAAAGGTCTTCGGTATTGTCCGGATCCAAACGGAAATTTGTAACAAACTCTCCATATTCCGAAGTAGTGCCAGGATTAGGAGTTAAAACATTGGGCCGGATGTCAGCCGTTGGAAAAGTGCTGTTTAGCTGGATACGCCTTATATTTCCCAATTGGAATCCTCCGTAAGCAAACTGCGACGATCCATTTATTTTTCCGAAACTTACAGATGAACCATCACCACTTATTAAACGACGGTGATTGTTGCTATCGGCGGCGGCAGTTCCGAGCAGGCCCGTTTTATCCCTGAACTGGGTACCGTTGTCCTGCGCACCTCCAATAAAATTATTTTTGTTAAGCTCAGGGTCAATAGCCACATAATAATATTGCATTGTTTGATAGTTGCTTACCATAGACCAAACAACATTTCCGTTTCCTGCTGCATTTATATCGGACGTCAATTGTATGCCTCCATCATTTGAAGCAAGGCCTTCTGACGGATTGGAAGGATTAAAAACAAAATTGTGCATATCCGCATGGCTGTTGGGGTAAATAAACAGGGAGGCAGAAGTGGTACTTGGGTGATAGCCACCAATCCAGCTGCTATTTGCAGTGGAAGAAAACCCATCAGTTGAGCGATAAAGGCTTGTGCCGCCCAATATCACAAAATTCGGATCAGTAGGCTTAACTGATATGAGCATATCATACCCACCCTGTATTGCTAAAGGATCAGTAGCCGGATGATTTTTTCCAAAATTGGGCATGTTATCAGACAGGTTGGTCCAGCTAAATCCTGTAGTCATATTCAATTTAAAAAGATCAGCTTCGGGTTTCAAATCGGGCGACTCATTACTCAAACCATTTTCATAACAGATGTATGCAATATTCTGGTTAGATGGAGCGATCGCCAGGATAATTCTTTTACCATCGTATTGAACCGGGGGGCCTGCCTGAACAATGCTGTAGCTGTTTGCTCTCCAATTTGCCACGGAATCCACACCAAGGGTTTGTCCACCTGCTATTCTCGTCCAACTGTCTGGATCACCGGTTGTTGATACCCATATACCCCTTTTATCAAATGACGCGGAACCACCATTGACAGCCAGTAAGAATCTGCCGGTGTTGGTACATGCCACTTCCATTTGGCCATTGATTGTTAATGCGGTAGTTGCAGATTCAAAAACTACCCTGAACGTATTACCGCCGTCGGATGAACGGACCAATCTTCGATGCGAGGCAAAATACACATCGCCATTAACAGGGTTAACGGCGATATTGTGAACAAGATCAAAAGGGTGATCGAAAGCTTCCTGTGCACCAGGAACCAATATGCCAGTTCCGCTAATGCTCGTGATCGTATTTAAAGGCAGCTTCGTCCAGGTTACTCCATTGTTGACGGATTTGTAAACGCCAAATCCAAGATAAAGTGCGCCGACATCATCAGCTGAATTACCCAGGTTTTCTCCGCCACCGGCATACCATATATCCTGGGAACCGGGTCTGGGATCTTGTTTCAGTGCGGTAACGTTATGTATATCATTGTCAGGCGAAACTCTCGTCCAGTTGGCGCCTCCGTCTGTTGACCGCATTATACCCCCGCTTACGCAACCAGCAATGATTACCCTGTTTGTGGTGCCGTTATATCGCATATCATATGCCAATGCCCTCGTTCTGCCGCCTATATTATTTGGACCTGCTGGTAAATAAGTATTCAATGCCGCCACTCTTGAATTCTGATCGATACCTCCGAGGCTTTTCGTCGGAATTGTTCTTGCCTGTGCCATTTCCGCCTCATAAATATTCTTAGGAATTTTTCCGGTGGCAGGATCCTTCAGCATATCAAATTCATACCGGGCTCTTTCATATACAAACCTTGCCTGTTGTTCTTCATTCTCTTCACCATAAACTTCTGCAGCAGGTGCAGGGTGATGCTTCATCTTGATCAGGAGGAAAAGGGTACCACATGCAATTAATACCAGTGTGGGTACGATAACGGGATTTAATCTCATATTATGATAAATACAATTTAAAAGCTAAAGAGCAAATTAAGAATTTTAGTGTTAATGAGCACTAATAGTGCTTTTTATTCTTTCGTTTTTTATCTTTGCATTTCGAATGAGTGTAAAGGTTTTGCTGGAGAAATATCATCAATCCCCCCGCCTTTTTCAATTGGTGGACAGGCTAACTATTTCCCCGCCCCAACGCATTCAATTACAAAATCTCCAGGGAAGTTCATCAGAATTTATTGTTGCCTCAGCATTTATGCACCCTGCCTGCCGGCAGTTAAATCATTTAATTGTATGCAATGGTGAAGAGGAAGCTGCCTATTTCCATAATACGCTCGAAAACCTCACCAATGCATTGAATATATTTTATTTTCCTTCTTCATTTAAAAACCGAAAAAATTATAGCTTATTAAATTCGTCGCATGTTATGCTTCGGACAGAAGCATTAATGAAGTTCGCGTCCCAAAGAGGCGAAAGAACGGGCATGCTTGTTACATATCCTGAGGCATTATTTGAAAGTGTTATTGCCCCCGATTTGCTTTCTTCCAATATTATCCAGGTGAAATCGGGAGACGTACTGGACATAGACACTCTGCTAAGGAAACTGGTTGATTATGGTTTTGAAAGAACTGATTTTGTTTATGAGCCTGGTCAGTTTGCAATCCGGGGAGGTATCCTTGACATTTATTCATTTGGCAATGAAAAACCTTATCGTTTTGAATTATTCGGCAATGATGTTGATTCTATCCGCATTGTTGATCCCGAAACCCAATTGAGTGAACGCAAATTATTGAACGTAACAATTATTCCCAACGCAGAGAACCTTCGTAATGCGTCAGGAAAGAACGAAGAAAAAATTTCGCTAATGCAATTCCTGCCGGAAAATACCGTAGTGTGGCTGGAAGATGCAGAACTATGTGAAGAAAGGCTGGTTGAATGTGAGAAAGATTTGGAAGCGTTCAGGATACTGCGGTCGGCCAGCCACGAAACAGTTGCAGAAGAGGACTATAAGACGATTAAGAAAGATATATCTGATGCTGACTTCATTTCAGCAAACGATTTTGAACAACATCTGTCTAAGCGGATCGTAATAACATTTGGTCATTCACATAAGTCGTTGAGTGTTCCTTCAGATGGTGGCAATTCAGTATACACCATTCATCATTCAACAAGGGAGCAACCTGCCTTTAACCGCCAGTTTGAATTACTGATAAAGGATCTGAAGCAATGGGAATCCAAAGGTTTTGAACTTTATTTGTTTGCTGAAAATCCAAAGCAGCTTGAGCGACTCCATAGTATTTTTGAAGACCTAAAAGCTTCCATCCATTTCACTCCATTGGCTACCTCCATTCACGAGGGATTTATTGATGAGGATTTAAAAATAGTTTGTTACACGGACCACCAAATCTTTCAGCGCTATCACAAATACAAGGTAAAGCAGGCATACAATAAAAATAAGGCTCTTACTTTAAGAACACTTCGCGAGCTGCAACCGGGTGATTACGTAACGCATATTGATCATGGAGTAGGGATTTTTAGCGGGTTGCAAAAAATCGGGCAGCGAACCGCCGATGGAAAGGAGAATGGCAAATTGCAGGAAGCTGTTCGCATTATTTATAAAGACAACGATATTCTTTACGTTAATATCAACTCGCTTCATAAAATTGCCAAATTCACGGGTAAAGAAGGTACCGTACCGAAAGTGAATAAACTGGGCAGTGATGTGTGGAACAGGCTTAAAGAAAAAACCAAATCAAAGGTAAAAGAAATTGCATTTGACCTGATTGAGCTTTACGCGCAACGTAAGGCGCAACAAGGTTTTCAACACCGGCCCGACAACTATATGCAAACAGAGCTGGAAGCGTCATTTATTTTTGAAGACACACCTGATCAAAGCAAGGCGACGGCAGATGTAAAAAAAGATATGGAGTCGTCTTCACCCATGGACAGGTTGGTTTGTGGCGATGTCGGTTTTGGTAAAACGGAAGTGGCAATTCGGGCAGCCTTTAAAACCTGTTTGGATGGAAAACAGGCTGCAGTTTTGGTGCCAACCACTATCCTGGCCTTTCAACATTTTCAAACATTCAGTGATCGGTTGAAAGATTTCCCGGTCACCGTGGATTATGTCAACCGGTTTAAGTCCTCAAAAGAAAAGAAGGAAACGATGAGGAAATTAGAAGAAGGCAAAATCGACGTCATTATTGGCACTCATGCTTTACTGGGCAAGGAAGTTAAATTCAAAGACCTTGGTTTGCTCGTTATCGATGAAGAGCAAAAATTTGGTGTAGGTCATAAAGAAAAAATTAAAACATTACGAACCACCGTAGATTGCCTTACACTAACGGCTACTCCCATTCCGCGAACATTGCAATTTAGTTTGATGGGTGCCAGGGATCTCAGCATCATCAATACGCCTCCGCCTAACCGCCAGCCTATACAGACCGAGGTGCAGGTATTTAACCAGGATGCCATACGGGACGCCATTTATTTTGAAGCTGAAAGAGGAGGCCAGGTTTTTTTCATTCACAACCGCGTTTTGGGTTTAGGCGAAATGGCCGGTCTTATCCAGGGCTTGTGCCCGGATTTAAGCATTGGCATCGCCCATGGTCAAATGGAAGGCCATGAACTGGAAAAACATATTCTTGACTTTATTGGAAAAAAATACGATGTATTGGTATGCACGAACATTGTGGAAAGCGGGGTGGATATACCAAATGTTAACACGATCATCGTTAACAATGCCCACCAGTTTGGATTAAGTGATCTTCACCAGTTGCGTGGACGTGTAGGACGCAGCAACAGAAAAGCGTTTTGTTATTTACTGGCACCGCCGGTGCGGACATTACCAAATGATTCAAGAAAACGTTTGCAGACACTGGAGCAACACAGTGACCTGGGAAGTGGTTTTCAAATTGCAATGCGCGACCTGGATATTCGCGGGGCCGGCAATATGCTGGGTGGAGAGCAAAGTGGTTTTATGGCTGAAATAGGTTTTGAAACCTACCAGAAAATTCTTGATGAAGCCATCCGGGAACTGAAAAGAACAAAATTCAAAGACTTGTTCAAAGAAGAGATTTCCAGGCAGGATGATTTTGCCAGGGACTGCACCATAGACACTGACCAGGAAATTTTAATCCCTGATGATTATGTGGAAAGCATAACCGAACGATTATCGCTTTACCAACGACTTGATAATTGTGAAACCGAAAAAGAGCTGCAGGAATTTCATGCTGAATTATCAGATCGCTTTGGCACCGTTCCGAAGCAGGTAAACGATTTATTTATAACCGTCCGTTGCCGCAAACTGGCTGTTGAATTAGGATTTGAAAAGATGCTTCTAAAAGAGGAAATACTTAAATGTTATTTCATCAATCGCCACGACTCACCCTATTTTGAGTCAGACATTTTCCAGCAGATACTTTCCTATATTCAAACCGGTACCAATAAAGCGCGGCTAAAACAAGTGGGAAAACTGTTCTTACTTGTTGTTGACCAGCTTAAGACCATGGAGGAACTCTACCAGTTCCTTAAGAAAATGCACGAGGCTGTTTTTGCATCAAGATCAATCACAGCATAGCCCTTCATCTACCATAGTTCCTGATTATTATTTACTTTTCATTTTTAAGTAATCAAGGTTATTGTGAAAAAAATCTTTTTTTCGTTTTTGTTAGCGGCAAATTCATCGCAGGCACAATTCCCATCCTTATCGGAGCATATTTCAGATGTGGATACATCAGTTATCTTCAGATATAAAAATTGTTTCTTAAATCATGCCTGCCTTGATAATAGGGGGAAAAGAAAAACTGAAGTTCCACCCTGGGTCATAACCGGGGAAAAACGGTCTTATTTTTTTGTTGATGGCCAGCAAACTTATATCTGGTCAACAACTCAGTCTTTAACAGGTAATGTATTAATTAATCTTAAAAAGACGGCCATGGGGCCCTATACTGCAACATTGCCTTACAGGAATTCCCCCGATTATGATGCGGGAGTAAATATTGACAATTGGAAAAGGAATTATCACGCAATATATTGTGCGCACTACCTTAATCATAATACCCGTGGGCCCATGACATTAGGTTTTTGTCACGGAGAAAATAAAAACGAAGTTGTTGGCGATTGTAATAATGGCATTCATTTCCAGAATACAATTCAATCAAATGCGTTAATTGATTGCAATGCTCCGGATACATATTCCGGGGGAGTTCCATATCATGAAGGATGGGATGCCTATAATGGAATATTAAGCGCAGCATGGATGCAAAATAACGGGGGCCAGGCGTTTTTCAATGACCTGGGTCCTGTTGCATGGCCATCAACCGGCTATGTTACTGAAGATGGAATAAAATGCACATCCGGTCTACGTCATCCATCATCGATCCTTGTAAACGATTATTTATATATTTTTTTTGTTGATAGCGGCGTTTTCGGGTCAAACATTCCCCAGGAAGAAGGAAGGCAGGAAGGTATTAAGGTTGTAAGAGTTCATAAGGACCAGGCCCTGGACCCATTTGGTTACAGGATTTATTATAAAGACCCTTCTGGAAATATATCCTGGGAACCATCTTTACCAGCCGGCTTAACAAAGGAAAATATGCTGAATTATGTTGGAGTCAAGGGGCCCAGGTCGTCAGATATTTTGAACGACACAAGTCTCAATTACCAAATGATAAGATTTTCTGCGGCAAAAGTTAAGAATACCAATTATTTCATAGGTGTGGAACAATACATTGACCTGCCCGATTCGAACAAGGTTAAGGTAGCGTTACGATTTTCAGCGGATTTACTTAATTGGAGTGACCGGCAGTTAGTTATTTATTCTGCTGCTACCTGGGAAGATTCATCATTAAATTATCCCATATTTACAAACCAGGAGGGATCATCAAACACGGAAATTGATTTGAGCGACTTTTATGTTTTAGGTTCCGCACATACGCCATCAGATCATATACAAAAGAAAAGGATACATCGATAAAAACTCAAATGCCGAATGATTGGCAATTTTGATGTTTTTATTCTATTTTTATGTCAACCAGTATTATATGAGGATAAATCCAATCCCCTTGATAGCAGGGCTCTTCCTGATTTCTTTTACAGCATTTAGCCAAAAAGATTCTTCCTATCCCATATTGTTGAGAAGTGGCCCGGTTAACCCGGGAAAAAACATAACTTCTTTTACGGCAAGTCAATTCAATGAACGTGCCGCTAAGATTGATGGAAAATCTTTCGCGGTCATGCAGTTTGAGCATTTACCAACGCTCGAAGAACGAAAACAATTAACGGCGGCAGGAATTCAATTGCTTGATTACATACCTTTTAATTCCTACACAGTCAGTATTACGAGGAACCTTGATCCGGATATCCTTACACGATTAAAAGCCACATCAATAATCGAATTGACCGCGAAGCAGAAAATGACTTCTCAACTGGCTCAAGGAATAGTTCCTGCCCGCTCTGTAAAAGTACCGGGTACTGTTGATGTCTGGATAAGCTTTCCGGCCACCATCTCTTTTGAAATTGTCAGCAAATTGCTTGGAGAAAGAAGCTTTGAAATCGTGTCAACAACGTACAAAGAGAATAAAATCCTGGTGTTGCGAATCCCCGTTTCGCGATTAATTGAACTTGCGTCGTTGCCATTCATTGAATATGTTCAGCCTGCTCCGGGTGAAGATCAGCCGGTGAACAGCAAGAGCATTGCCAATACAAGGGCCAACGTATTGAATTCCTCTTTGCCCGGCGGGCGAAATCTTCATGGTGAGGGAATAGTGGTTGGGGTTGGGGACAATGCAAATCCATTGCAGCACGTTGACCTTATCAATCGTACAATTAACCGGGCTGCCCTGGGAGGCGGTGCACACGGCACGCATGTTATGGGAACGTTGGGCGGAGCAGGCATAGTGGAAGAAAAATACAAGGGATTCGTTCCAAAGGCTACTATTCTTGCGCAGTCTTTTTCTAATATCCTTGCATATGCACCAACTTATGTACAGGATTATGGAATGGTTATTACCAATAATTCTTATGGCAATATTGTAGATGACTGTGAAACATTTGGCATATATGACCTGTATTCGCGCATCCTGGATCAGCAGGCACTGTCGATGCCAAATCTGCAAAGTGTTTTTGCCGCAGGCAATAGCGGGGCATTTGCATGTGCGCCTTATCCGACCGGCTTTAGTAACGTACTGGGTAGCTATCAAACAGCAAAGAATGTAATTACTGTTGGCAATGCTACCGAACTGGGGGTTATAGCTGGTAGTTCAAAATATCTGACGACCTGGGCCCCTTGACTCCAACATAATTCAGCATATTTTCCTTTGTTAAGCCGGCTGGTAAAGATGGTTCCC
>JGI24806J26614_1000829_pt1 | contig 10430 bp, 10 predicted proteins | sample Kansoi200umMDA_FD_26614 | JGI IMG/M metagenome (IMG submission 26614) | reverse complement strand
TTTCCGCCAGGAACCAGTTACCGATACAGCAACACAGCTTATTGTCTGCTAGCATTGATCATTGAAAAGATAAGCGGTATGGCTTATTCAGATTATATTAAAAAAAATGATTCACCGCAGTTTATCCAAGCTTTTAACCAGCTTTTCATCTTTCCATATACCACGGGCAGCCAGGATATAACCGATAAGAATAGCAAAAACAAGAATGGATGACAGTGAAATGCTGCCAGACAGTTTTCCCATTTCAATAAAATAAATCACTATTATCAAAATAGAAAGAGCAATACCGCCAAAACAAAGTTTTAATTGCAATTTTCTGTCTTTGTATAAAAAAATAGTTATTAAAGAAAGAGCTAGGGAAAAACCAGTAAGAACAAGAAGAAAGAAAGTGGTTCCTCCATCAAGAATGGCTTTTTGCGTCATGTTATTTACCTGTTTGGTTCCGGAAAAAAACGGAAGCTTATAACTTAAAAAAGCACATATGGTTGATAAAAGAAGCCAAAGACTTTGCTGCCGTTGAATCATATCAGGATGATTTTATTATTCTAATATCGGTAATTTTCGAATTTAACCCAATTCAGGATAAAGCGGGAACTGCTTCATAAATTCTTTTACCTCATTTTTTACAGAGGCGATTATTTTTTCATCATCAATATTCATTAGCACTTTATCAAGCAGTGCAACCACCGTTTCCATATGTTGTTCCTTCATACCTCTTGTTGTAATCGCCGGCACTCCAACTCGGATACCAGATGTTACAAATGGACTTTTGTCATCGAAAGGCACTGCATTTTTATTAAGGGTAATATGAGCCTTATCAGTTGTATCCTGTACTTTTTTTCCTGTAAGATTTTTATTGCGAAGGTCAATCAGCATTAAATGATTATCTGTACCATTGCTGATAAGATCATAGCCACGATTAACAAATGCTTTCGCCATTGTCTGCGCATTAGCAATGACTTGTTTTGCATAAACTGTGTATTCATCTGAAAGAACTTCTGCAAATGAAACAGCCTTTGCGGCAATCACATGTTCCAGGGGACCACCTTGTGTTCCGGGAAATACAGCCAGATCAAGTAAAGCACTCATACTGCGGATATTTCCTTTAGGATCTTTAATACCCCAGGGATTATCAAAATCATGGCGCAGCATAATGATCCCGCCTCTTGGTCCACGCAATGTTTTATGCGTGGTAGATGTAACAATGTGACAATGTTCAAACGGATCATTCAATAAACTTTTGGCGATAAGCCCGGCAGGATGTGCAATATCAGCCATGACGACAGCGCCAATCTTATCCGCAACCTCACGGATGCGTTGATAATCCCAATCACGACTATAAGCGGAAGCACCGCAAATGATCATTTTAGGTTTTTCTTTCGAGGCAGTTGCTTCCAATTGGTCGTAGTCAACAATACCAGTTTCCTTTTTTACACCATAAAAAATAGCATGATAAGTTTTACCGCTGAAGTTTGCCGGGCTTCCATGTGTTAGATGTCCACCCATACTGAGGTCAAGCCCTAAAACTTTATCTCCCGGTTTTGCGCAAGCTAAAAACACGGCGGCATTGGCTTGTGCTCCACTATGGGGTTGCACATTTGCCCAGGTAGCGTTAAATATTTTTTTTAATCGATCGATGGCAAGCGTTTCTATTTCATCTATTACTTCACAGCCGCCATAATATCGTTTGCCAGAGTAACCTTCCGCATATTTATTATTGGGCACTGTGCCCATAGCTTGTAATACCTGTAATGAAGCAAAATTTTCTGAAGCGATCAATTCAATTCCATTGCGCTGACGTTCCAATTCTTTGTTAATAAGTTCGAAAACAAGAGTATCTTTTTGCATGCGGCAAAAATAGAGGAACAATCCTGAAATGAAACAAATGTTTCAATACTTGTAAAAGACTTGATCTCTGGTCTGAGTATTTTGTTAATTTCTAAAATAATTTTTTCTAAATCAATGCCTGTTCTGTTTGAAAATATAACGATGGCATACTCTTGCTCAGGCATTGTGAAGATAAACGTTCTGAAACCGCCGTTGGAACCGCTATGATAAACTTTATAGGGAGTTGAGCTTTCATCGATGAACCAACCATAACCATAGCTCAGCTTTTTATCCTTATCAACGGGAAATTGAGCTGATCTTGATTTGTCAATTACATCGTCTGAAAAAATTTTCCCCATTCGCAAAGCTTTTATCCATTTTAAATAATCATCAATAGAAGTATAAATACCGCCGTCGCCTTCGGTAGAAAAGAAAATATTTTCATCTGAATCCGATCTTTTAAAACTATTTGTTGGCGGATCGTATTCATAACCGCTTGCTTTATTGTATATCTTTTCGTTTTCATTCCAGATTGTCGTTTGCCTCATGTTCAATGGTTCAAAAATATTTTTCTTAATATAATCTGAATAAGCCATACCGCTTATCTTTTCAATGATCAATGCTAGCAGACAATAAGCTGTGTTGCTGTATCGGTAACTGGTTCCTGGCGGAAAATAAGTAGAGTCAGTGTTTTTAATTGCTTCAGACACATCTGCATTATGTGCATGCTTTAGATTTTTTGTATCTGTATAGTCATAATGATCCATAATACCAGAGCTATGAGTGAGCAATTGCCGGGTGGTTATTGCGTCGACTATTTTTTTATTTATTTCTGGAAAAAACTTGCTGAGATGGTCATTCAGTGAAAGTTTATTTTTTTCTGCCAACTGCAAAACAGCCATGGCAGTAAATTGCTTTGTCAATGAAGCGATATTAAAATTTGTTGTTGAACTTATCTTTTCTTTTGTTTCAAGATTTAATATGCCATAACTTTTTTTAAAAACAGGTCTTCCGTTTCCCAAAATAGCAATAGCGGCCCCGGGATTATCATCATGATAAATCGCTTTTAATAAAGAGTCCACTTGTTTTAAATTCTTATTTGTAAAAGATTGAGCATTTGTCATTAGCGAAATAATGTTCAATGAAATAATAATTGGAAAAAATTTCATGAAGATGAAGGCAAATTGCCTTTTTAGGGGTAAAATATAAATTTATTACTTTCACAGGCCGAAAAATCATTTTTCATTAAACAGAATCAGGAATTCAGGGGTTCATGAAGGCAATCATACCAGTAGCAGGAGCAGGCACCAAACTGCGGCCACATAGTTATACCCAACCAAAGGCTCTCATTCCACTTGCAGGAAAGACAGTTTTAAGTATTATAGTAGATCAGCTGAGCGAAGCTGGTATCAACGAATTTATATTTATCGTCGGTTATCTCGGTGAAAAGATTCAGGATTACGTAAAAATCAAATATCCTGATCTGAAAGTGCATTATGTTCACCAGACAGATAGACAAGGGATAGGCCATGCTGTGAGGCTGACAAAGAATATTATAAATGGCGATGAAGCGTTCGTAGTGCTTGGCGATACGATTTGCGAATATGATGTGCAGGAAGTAATAAATAGTCACGGTTCGTTTTTGGGTGTAAGGAAAGTGGATGATCCAAGAGATTTTGGTGTTGCTGAAATGGATGATAATGGATTTGTAAATCATGTAGTGGAAAAACCCCAGATGCCTAAAAGTAATCTGGCGCTGGTAGGAATTTATAAAATCAAAGAAAGTGATATGATGTTTCAATGCCTGGAAAATAATATCCGGCAAGGCTTGCGCAGCCATGGTGAATATAGTTTGACAGATGCATTGGATTGTATGATAAAGCTTGGGGCAAAATTCCGGTCATTTAAAGTAGATAGCTGGTTTGATTGCGGACGAAAAGAAACTATGCTTGAATCTAACGCCACTTTATTAAAAAAGTTTGGCTCCAGTGTAGAAGACCGGCACGATTTTGAAAATACGGTAATTGTTCATCCTGTAAGTATAGGGTCTGATTGTAATATTAAGAACTCCATCATTGGTCCTAACGTCGCTATCGGCGACAATACAACGATTGATTACTCAATTGTAAAAAATTCCATCATTGGTTCCTTTTCTAATCTTTTTGATATAGTACTCGATGCTTCCATCATTGGCAGCGACACAAATCTTCGTGGCGAAAGCCGCTCGCTGAATATTGGTGATAATACGAGTATTGATTTAGGGTAATAGTGGCGGGTTAGGGTTATGTGTTTCGGGTTACAGTCTTTACGATTGTTATCTTTACCTTATCTCATAACTCATAACTCGAACCCCTAACTCGTAATATGTCTTTCTCTAATCGCATCACAAAACTTTTCGGCATAGATTATCCAATCATACAAGCTGGGATGATATGGGCAAGTGGCTGGCGTCTTGCCAGTGCAGTGAGTAATGCCGGCGGCTTGGGACTTATAGGCAGCGGATCGATGTTTCCTGATGTCTTAAAAGAGCATATACAGAAATGCAAATCCGCTACTGTTCGTCCCTTTGGAGTAAACGTACCCTTGCTTTATCCCGATATTGACAAACATATACAGATCATTATTGATGAAGAAGTAAAAATTGTTTTTACTTCAGCCGGTAACCCGAAGACATGGACCAACGTCTTAAAAGAAAAAGGTATTACGGTAGTGCACGTGGTAAGCAGTAGCAAATTTGCCCGTAAAGCCGAGGAGGCAGATTGCGACGCAGTAGTTGCTGAAGGTTTCGAAGCAGGTGGACATAATGGACGAGAAGAAACAACCACAATGGTATTAACCCCGGCCGTTGTAAACGCAGTTAAAATCCCTGTGATTGCTGCAGGTGGCATAGCCACTGGAAGACAAATGCTTGCTGCTATTGTGCTGGGTGCTGATGGGGTACAAATGGGAAGTCGCTTTGTAGCTAGTGAGGAAGCCTCTTCGCATAGTAGGTTTAAAGATCTCGTTGTAAATACGCAGGAAGGAGACACCATTTTAACGATGAAACAATTGACGCCGGTAAGATTAATAAAGAATGAATTTTACAAGCAGATTCAGGAGGCAGAATGGAGAGGAGCAACGATGGATGAATTAAAAACGTTATTAGGAAGGGCAAGAGCGAAGAAGGGAATGTTTGAAGGGAATATTGAAGAAGGCGAACTGGAAATCGGTCAAGTAAGTTCTTTATTAGATCGTATTTTACCGGCAGGTCAGATCGTAAAAAATGTATGGAGTGAGTTTTGTGCAACCTTGCCAAACCTGGTAAAAATAATTTAATAATATTATCTTTGACCCACGGCTCAACCAAAGACAAAAACCATTAATTTTCTACAAAATTTTGTAACATGAGATCCAAAATTTTTCTGCTGGCAATTTTCCTCGGCGGTTTCATTATTGCAAAGGCCAACAATGATATTGACCCGGGACTTGGAAAGAAGGATGATGTGAACGGTTTTGTTATTCATTCTGAAAGTAAAAAACCGCTGAAAGATGTAAGTGTTACAGCTTACCTCGTATCTAAAAAAGAAAAAGTAGCTGTAACCGATGAGGAAGGCAATTTTGTTTTTGACGAGTTAAAACCGGGGACCTATAAATTTGTTTTTGAAAAAGCCGGCTTCAAAAGAACTACAAAAGAAAAAGTGGTGATAAAAACGGATGAAGCCTTTCAACTGAATATCGAAATGATTGAAAACAATGATCTTGATATTATGCCTTCGCCGTTTCAGTTTTCAGCAGTAAAATAATCTCAGTTTATTATTTTATTATATTTTAAATGAACAGTCCCGACGATTCTGTCGGGACTGTTTCGTTTTTCATGGTTAGTCACGGCAAGCACAATCTTAATCTATATCTATATTAAAATCATCATCGCTTCTGCCAATGGTGAACTTTTTATGTTTTTCCAGGAAGCTGCGATACTTATTGTACACCTGTTCTGAAACTTTTTTCCCATTTACAATTAGTTCACCGTCTATGTGTTTAATAGTATAGCCTTCTTTCTTGTTAATAAGCCCATCACTTTCGAGGCCATCGACAAATTCTTTGAATTCTTTCATTTCCTTTTTTGCCTTTTCCATTTCAACCTTTGCTTTTCCCATTTCTTTTTCCAGCTTAGGGCCTAACTCTTTCATTTCCTCTTGCAGCTTTTTCATTTCTATTTCCATTTTGCTCATATCTATCTTTTTTATCTCATCCATCTGTTCTTTTAGCTTTTCCATGTCAATTTTTTCCATCGAGGCTTTTATTTCCTGTTGGATTTTCGCAGCATCAAATTCCTCCATAGCTTCCGCCATCTCTGCTTTAATCTTTTTCATATCTATTTTAGCCATTGATTCATCTATTTCTCTTTTAATTTTTTCCATATCCACTTCCTTCATCGCTTTTTCCATATCCAGTTTCATTTTTCCCATATCAATTTTTTTCATAGCGTCTGTCAATTCCCGATGCACTTTTTCCATATTAATTTGAAATTCCTCTGCGTTCAGCTCATCCAGCACATCATCGAGATCCAGTATCTTTTTTTCCCTGTCTGTTTTTGTTTTGGGTAATGTATCATTATTGGGTTGATAATAGCGGGGTGGAGTTTGCTTAAAATCCCATGATACTAAGGCAAGCGTAATTCCCGCAATTAAACATCCAAACAATAAACGCATTGGGGTGAAGGTTTTTGGTTTCATACTTTAAAAATTTTATTGCCAGACGGCAAATAGTTAATACTTATTAATTAAATTATTCGAAGATCTTCATATCAAATATACGAGTGATTTCGTATTTTAGTATATTCTTTTTTGCTTAAAGAAAAATTTAACAAAAGCCGTCTCTTAAGGGAGAAGCTTTTTTATAAGTTATAGATTAAGATTAGTTTTTTCTGAAAGCCCAGCGGATCATTTCTTTCCACGTCGGCTTTTTGCCATACATTAAAATACCTGTACGATAAATTTTACCGGCAAACCAGGTAGTGAAAATAAAACCGACAATCAATAGTGACATGGATAAACCCAATTGCCACCATGGTACTGTGTTTGGCACACCAAAAGGAATACGGGCCATCATGACAATCGGCGAACTAAAAGGAATAATGCTTGCCCATACCGCCACTGGACTTGTGGGATTTGCAATAGCGGTACTCATTAATGCAATAGAAAGAATTACCAGCATCGTGATCGGAAAAGCTAAAGATTGAGCTTCCCGCATATCTTCATTTACGGCGCTGCCAATAGCTCCATATAATGAAGAATAAAAGAAGAAACCGGCAAGGAAATAAAAAGCAAAACAGAATAATATCAATGATATATTTACACTGCCAAATAATTTTTGCATACCGCCAACAATATTGTTTGCTGTGCCTGCAGTACCACTACCTGAAAATTTTCCAATATTATAGACAATGAATACAAAAGCTACCCAGATAAAAAACTGGGTTAGCGCTACCAGGCCAATGCCAAGAATTTTTCCCAGCATCATCTGAAATGGCTTGACCGACGATACAATAACTTCGGCAATACGGTTTGTTTTTTCTTCCATTACTCCCATCATTACCTGGCTGCCGTAGATTAATAAAATTAAATAGATGAGAAAACCGCAGGCATAGCCAATGCCTGTAGCTGTTTCTGCATTTGCTCTTTCGTCTTTTATATTACTTGATGAAACTCTGAGGCGACTTGTGGAAAGTATTTGCTGTTTAACTGCGTCAATTTTTAAGCTATCATTTTTTATTTCATCCCATACCCGATTTAGTTTTGCTTCTACCATACCTGTAGATGCAGTGCCATAAGATTTATTCGCTTTTAATTGCAGGCTATTACTTCCTTTTTCCCAGTTTATCGGTGGAATAATTATATAGCCATCATATCCTGCTGCTTTATGATCTTCTACTATTTTGTTTGCATTGTTTTTTGCAAGAACTAAAAAAGAGTTCTTATCAGCGATATTTTGCTTATTTAATAAATCATCCGTAAAATAACCCGATGAATCAATGATTGCCACAGTTAATACCTGCCTGCTTTTTTCAGCCAGGTAGCCAGTGCCAAAGATCAATAACACATAGAGCAATGGGAACAGAATGGTCGAAATAATAAATGTCCGCTTCCGAACTCTTGTCAAATATTCTCTTGATATAATGAGGCGTATTTTACGCATGGTTGGCAATTAAGTATTGAACGGGCTTATTGTTTGACAGCTATGTTTTCCAGGGAGCTTTTATCGGATCTTTCCAGGAATTGGCGTGACACCGGAGTGCCTTCTACCAGCTTAATAAAAATATCATTCAATGACGGCAAAATTTCATTGAATGAATGAATACTGGCACCATGTTGTAAAAGATATTGCAATACATTATTCGGTTTATTGCCCTCCTTAATTCTTACAATCAGGAATTGACCTTTTGTGCCAACTACCTCAAATGGCGCACTTCCATTTAATGAAGGAGGTATTCCTTCTGTTCCTACACTAAAAAGATTTTCTTTAAACTCCTGCTTTACATTTTTCACCGTACCATCTAATATTTTTCTTCCCTTATTTACTAATATAATATGATCACATATCTCTTCTACTTGCTCCATGCGGTGAGTACTAAAGATAATTGTTGCGCCATTTTGCGCCAGCTTGAATATCTCGTCTTTTATCAGGTTAGTATTTACCGGATCGAGACCGCTGAAGGGTTCATCAAGTATAATCAGCTTCGGTTCATGTAACACAGTAGTTACAAATTGAAGTTTCTGGCTCATCCCTTTTGAAAGATCCTGCACTTTCTTATTCCACCAGCTTTCCATTTCAAATTTTTGGAACCATTGCCTGATCTTTGTTAATGCATCTGTTTTGCTGAGACCTTTTAACTGAGAGAGATAAAGCGTTTGTTCACCAATTTTCATTTTTTTATATAGACCTCTTTCTTCCGGCATATAACCAATAAAAGCAGAATCATTGACGGGATCAAATTTTTTACCATCAAAAATGATTTGCCCTTCATCAGGATAAAATATTCCTGTAATCATTCTTATGAGCGTGGTTTTGCCTGCCCCGTTGGGCCCAAGCAAACCAAAAATTTGTCCTTTTTCAATGGTCAGACTGATATCATCAACTGCTTTTTGTGTCGCAAAATATTTTTTCAGATTCCGCAGTTCCAGAATGGGCATATTGTTAGTTTGAGCAACAAAATTAGTTGACTTGTTATTATTTGTTGCAAAATCCGGCGAAAGGTAGATTGGCAATCGTGTAATGCACAAATTAGCGGTTAACCGCAGCATTTAACTTGACTGCAATTTGCCGGGCACATTTTTCTCCATCCATTGCTGCACTCACAATGCCACCGGCATATCCGGCGCCTTCTCCGCAAGGATATAAATTATTTATTTGCGGGTGTTGTAATGAATCCAGATCTCTTGGAATGCGAACAGGTGATGATGTTCTCGATTCAGTTGCTACTACAACGGCCTCGTTAGTTAGATAGCCTTGCATTTTGTTGCCAAATTCTTTTAAAGCTTGTTGCAGGCTTTTGTATATAAAAGCCGGCAGTACTTCTTTTATTGCTGCGCTTTGAATCCCTGGCATATAAGAACAATCAGGCAAAGTGGAAGAGACTTTATTTTGAATAAAATCAACCAACCGCTGAGCCGGAGCGACGAATTTCCCGCCTCCGGCTTCAAAAGCTTTTTCTTCAACAGCTTTTTGAAAGAACATACCAGCTAAGGCACCAAATTTTTTAAATGATTGAACATCTTTTTCATTAATTGTAACGACAATGCCACTGTTAGCATAAGGATTGTTGCGTTTGGAAGGCGACCAGCCATTCACAACTACTTCTCCCAAATCAGTGGCAGCAGGTGCAATGATTCCACCGGGACACATGCAAAATGAAAATACACCTTTGCCATTTACCTGTTGTACCAAACTATAAGATGCGGGCGGTAAATAACTATTTCTTGTGGAACAATGATATTGAATGCTATCAATGAGTTGCTGGGGATGTTCTACTCTTATACCAAGCGAAAAAGGTTTTAATTCAAGCTTAATTTTTTTGCTATGAAACAATTGAAAAATATCTCTTGCAGAATGACCTGTTGCCAATATTATGGCTTCAGCTTTATAAATGTTACCATCAGCAGTCTTTATATTATCGATAATGTTTTTTTTAACAATGAAATCAATGACTTTCTTCTCAAATAAAAACTCTCCACCGCAATCCGTTATCCGTTTGCGCATGGCAGTAATGATTTGAGGAAGCTTATTGGTACCGATATGCGGATGTGATTCGTATGAAATATTTTCTTCTGCCCCAAAATGCACAAAGAGATTGAGAATGCGGTCGACATCACCCCGTTTACTGCTGCGTGTATATAATTTACCATCGCTATAAGTGCCTGCTCCACCTTCTCCAAAGCAATAATTGCTTTCGGAGTTGATGTTTCCTTCTCTATTAAGCACGGCAAGATCTCTTCTTCTCGCTCTTACATCTTTGCCTCTTTCTAAAATGATAGGTTTAATGCCGGAAGAAAGAGGTCTATATAAAAAAATGAAAATTGGTGAACAAACGCTTTATCTCTCTCAGTTAAAAGGTCTCAGCAAAA
>JGI24806J26614_1000828_pt1 | contig 10433 bp, 10 predicted proteins | sample Kansoi200umMDA_FD_26614 | JGI IMG/M metagenome (IMG submission 26614) | reverse complement strand
TGGGATCGTCTACTCGGGCAGTTCATTTGTGGATGAAAGTATGATTACCGGCGAGCCTGTAGCAGTTTCCAAAACGGAGGGCGATAAAGTATTTGCGGGAACGATCAATCAAAAAGGTACGTTCCGCTTTAAAGCAGAAAAGGTAGGCGGGGAAACCATGCTTGCCCAGATTATAAAACTGGTTCAGGATGCACAGGGTTCCAAAGCACCTGTACAAAAACTGGTCGATAAGATTGCTGGGATCTTTGTCCCTATAGTCATGCTGATTGCCGTTTTGACTTTAGGTGCCTGGTTGGTTTTTGGAGGAGAACATGCCTTTACTCATGGTCTTTTAGCAATGGTGACTGTACTCGTGATTGCCTGTCCTTGTGCGTTAGGGCTGGCAACACCTACAGCCATTATGGTCGGGATAGGGAAGGGTGCCGAAAGTGGAATCCTGATCAAAGATGCGGAAGCATTGGAACTGGGATATAAAGTAAATGCAGTGATCCTGGATAAAACAGGGACCATCACAGCAGGGAAACCAGAAGTAACCGCGGTAGAATGGGCTGCAAAACTGCCGGTAGAGAAATCGCAATTGTCGGAAATCCTGATGGCACTGGAGTATGCTTCGGAGCATCCACTTGCCGAAGCCATTGTAAGTCACTTAAAAGAAGCGGGCGTAAAACCGGCACTGATCAGTGACTTTGAAAGCTTAACAGGTAAAGGAGTAGAAGGGATATTCAATGGCAATAAATACTGGGCAGGAAGCCATAAAATTTTAAAGGAGCAAAAGATTGCTGTTGCTAAAGAAATAGAAAGTAAAGTCCTCGCTCTGCAGGAACAGGCACAAACGGTGATTTACCTGGCCAATGCGACACAAGTGTTGGCGATTGTGGCCATCGCAGATCAGATCAAACCTGGTTCGGCTAAAGCGGTTGCGGCCTTAAAAGATCAGGGCATAACCGTATACATGCTTACCGGCGACAACCAGCAGACCGCGGCCTCTGTGGCTAAACAGGCCGGAATTGAGCATTTCAAAGCCGAAGTTCTGCCTTCAGACAAAGCCGATTTTGTAAAGGAATTGCAAGCGCAGGGGAAAGTCGTTGCCATGGTAGGTGATGGAATCAATGACAGTCAGGCTTTAGCCCAGGCAGACGTTTCAATTGCCATGGGGAAAGGTTCTGATATTGCCATCGATGTGGCGAAAATCACCCTGGTTTCCTCAGACCTGCAGCAGGTTCCTAAAGCATTAAGACTTTCTAAACTAACGGTACGTACGATTCGCCAGAACCTTTTCTGGGCATTTATCTATAACCTGATCGGCATTCCTATTGCTGCGGGTCTGCTTTATCCTTTCAATGGGTTCCTGTTAAACCCAATGATTGCAGGAGCTGCCATGGCTTTGAGTTCTGTATCTGTAGTCGGAAACAGCCTGAGGCTAAAACTCTCAAAATTAAGTTAATCAATCATAATTAAATAATTCAAATGGAAACGTTAAAATTCAAAACTACGATCAAATGTGAAGGCTGTATCGCAACCGTTACCCCGCATTTAAACAACCTTTCTGCAATCTCTAAATGGGAAGTGGACACGACCAGTCCAGACAAAATCCTTACCGTAGAAGGGGATGAATCATTGGATGCCCAGGTGATTAAAGACACCTTGAGCAAAGCCGGGTACGCATCTGAGAAAATATAAGCCATTGACAATTAGTGGTATAATGTCGTAAATTTAAATGGAGAAACCTGAACTTCAGGTTTCTCCTGATTTATTTAGCATCTTTGCAGGGAACACAATAGCCATTTGTTATTCCTAAAATGAAAAGAATTGGAGCTTTAAGTTTTGCCGCATTTTACCTGATGTTAACCACAGGTCTGTTTGTGTGTATGCTCCATTGCTCCGGTCAATCCTTATTTGTTCATAAAAAGACACACCATGCTGCGGCTGAAAACACCGCAGGACATCACGCAAAACCAGGGACACCTGCCAAATCTTGTGCTCAGGATAAGGATTGCAAATGCTGTGATGAACATGGGGAATATGTGATCAAAGAAAACATCAAAAGAACGGCATCAGTACAATTAACTGCGCCTAGTATTTTGCTTAGCCTTATTCAAACTTCTTTTCCTGGTTTAGTTCTTTCGGAAAAGCTGATCAACGCTAAAAAATGGCACCTGGACACCGGGCCGCCACTTTATGTAAAAACACCGCTTTACATTTCGAACAGGGTATTGCTGATTTGATTCAAATCCGATTTTCAGGGAGCTGGGGCCGTTTGCGCGCTGCTGCCATATCTGAATTGAATTTTTAATCAAGCTTGAATACTCATGTTATTACACGTAAAAAATATGGTTTGCGGCCGTTGTATCGTTGCAGTCCGCCAACAAATGGAAAAATTGAATTTCCTGGTTTCTGACATTACCCTGGGAACGGTAGAGATTCATCCCGATCCGGAAGGAATACAGCTGGAAAATATTGGAACCTCATTGAAATTGCTGGGCTTTGAACTGATCGATAAAGAAAAAGATCAGCTCGTAGAGCGGGTAAAAAATGTCATCATTGAGCTCGTTCATCATTCTGATCTTTCCAATCTAGATCAAAGCATGGTCAGTATGATCGCCTCTGGCGTAAACAGGGATTATACCTATCTCAGTCGCCTGTTTTCCGATTCCGAAGGACTGACCATAGAAAAGTTTATCATCTATCAGAAAATTGAAAAAGTGAAGGAGCTGATCGGATATGGAGAAATGAACCTCAATGAGATTTCAGTGAAAATGGGCTATAGCAGTAGTTCGCATCTCTCTGCGCAATTCAAAGCTATTACCGGACTTTCCCCAAGCAAGTTTAAAGCTGCAGGGAGCCTGGGGCGGACGGCGATCGACAAAATTTAAAAAGATATTTTAAGAAAAGAGATGATTACCTTCATCAACTGATCACCTTATAAAATTAATATGAAGGCATTGACATTTTCCAGCTTTGGCGGTTTTGAATGAAGGAGCGCTATTGGTTCAGATGAAAGCGATCGGTTTAAATTTTGCCGACATCTATCGCAGAAAAGGAAATTATCACCTGAAAGGGCAGCCTCCGTTTATCGCCGGTTATGAAGGTGCTGGTATTGTGGTTGACGCCAATCAGCCATGCCATCCCACTTCCTGACGACATTGATTTTGAAACTGCCGCTGCGGTGCTCTTGCAAAGCCTGACTGCCCAATACCTGGCCAGTGATAGCCATCTCGTAAAAGCAGGAGAAAAGGTGCTGATCCATGCAGTAGCCGGTGGGGTAGGACAACTGCTAAAGATTGCGGGCAGGTCGTGTTTTTTGGAATGAGTGGAGGTGATCCTGCTTTTATTGACCCAAGAATGCTGATGGATGGTTCTAAAACACTTACCGGTGGAGATCTCTGGAGCTACCTGACTTCCAGAACGGAACGTATAAAAAGGGCCGGACAATTGTTTGAATGGATCAGGACCAAACAAATCGTTTTGCCGGAGCCCAGTACCTTTAAACTTGCTGAAGGCAAAGCTGCCCATGATTTCTTAGAGAGCAGAAAAAGCACGGGAAAGATCATTCTGATTCCCTGAGTTCAGAATTTTATAAAATAATCCCATAATTATATAAAAATATAAGCTGTTAATTTTCAAACTTTGAACCTTAAATGAAAAGAACTCTGTTAACCATACTTGCTGTCTTCTACCTGGGTGTTTCCAGTGGGGCGACGCTGCACTTCCATTATTGCATGGGGGAGTTGGTGAGCTGGGGTTTAGATCAGCAAAATAAAGACACCTGTGGTCTTTGCGGAATGCCTAAGGGAACACCAAAAGCCAAGGCAAAATCCTGCTGTGAGGATGAAAAACAACAGCCAAAAGTGGATAAATCTCAGAAAGCCAATGTTCCGGTTTATGAGTTTAATGCGGCCTTATCGGCGGTGATCCTACCTGCGTTATTTGTAAATTACCAACCACAGGTTCCGCTTAAAATTACCAGGGAAGCATTGAGCAATGCACCCCCGGACGGCAATAAAATTCCCGTCTTCCTGAAAAACTGTACCTACAGAATATAATACCCTTTTCTTTTGTTTCCTGACGCGTTCGCGTCCTGGTTATGATGTAATCGTAGCCCATTTTTTATTAAATCCATTTTCTTAAATAACCATTATTATGAAATCATTGAGATTCCTATCGGCGGTCGTATTGACCTTCCTGAGCATTGCTGTATTTGCGCAATCTAAAATAGACAGTATTAAAGTGCGTGGTAACTGTACCATGTGTAAAAAGAAGATAGAAACTGCCCTGAAAGTGCCTGGTGTAAGTGCGGCAAACTGGAGCCCGGAAACAAAAGTGTTAAAGGTAAGCTATGATTCTTCTGTCATCACCAATGACCAGATACAACAAAAGGTAGCGGCTACAGGTTACGATACCCAGAAGTTTAAAGCCAGCGATGAAGCGTATAACAAGCTTCATGGATGTTGCCAATATGAGCGTGAAGGAGAAGAAAAACTTCCCGTTAAAGGCCAGAAAAAACACTAGTTCCTGATTGTTGATCTCAGCATCATTAAAATAAAAAAATGGTACATAAAATTATAGAATGGTCAATGCGCAATCGGTTTATTGTGCTGGTGCTTTCTTTGGGGCTTTTTGTCTGGGGCATTTATGCCGTTAAGAAAAATCCCATAGATGCGATTCCTGACCTGTCAGAAAACCAGGTGATTGTATTTACAGAATGGATGGGCCGCTCACCGCAACTGATCGAAGATCAGGTCACCTATCCGCTGGTCACCAATTTGCAGGGGATTCCTAAGATCAAGTATGTTCGTGGTTCCTCCATGTTCGGAATGAGCTTTATCTATGTCATCTTTGAAGACGATGTGGATGTCTATTGGGCAAGAGAAAGGGTGTTGGAGCGGATCAGTACGATCTCGAAGACCCTGCCCGATGGTGTTGCCCCTCAGCTGGGGCCGGATGGAACAGGGGTAGGTCATGTGTTGTGGTATACTCTGGATGCCCCGGATATGGACCTTGGAGAACAAAGGGCCATCCAGGACTGGTATGTGAAGTTTGCTTTACAAACGGTTCCCGGAGTGAGTGAAATCGCTTCTTTTGGAGGGTTTCAGAAACAATATCAGATCTCTATAGATCCGAATAAACTGCTTTATTATAAGTTATCTGCTCCGGAGGTGATTGCAGCGGTACGAAGCAATAACAATGAATCCGGAGGGAGGAAGTTTGAGATGAGTGATATGGGCTATATCATTAAAACTTCCGGATACCTCAAATCCATTAAAGAAATCTCAGACATTCCCGTGAAAAACCAGAACGGAACGCCGATCCGGATTTCGGATCTGGCTACGGTCCAGATGACCGGAGAAACGAGGTTGGGAATTTTCGACCAGAACGGAGAAGGAGAACGTGCAGGTGGGATTGTTGTGATGCGTTATGGTGAGAATGCTGCGGAGGTGATAGAGAAGGTAAAAGAAAAAATGAAAGAAGTGTCGAAAGGATTGCCTAAAGGCGTTAAATTCGACATTGTCTACGACCGTGGAGAGTTGATTAGTGAGGCGGTAGATTCCATCACCCATACCCTGATTGAAGAAATGATCGTCGTTTCGATCATTGTCATCATTTTTCTTTTCCACTGGAGAAGTGCATTGAGCATTATCATTCAGATTCCAATTACCATTGCAGCGAGTTTCATCCTGCTGAATGCTTTTGATATTTCCTCCAACATCATGTCGCTGACCGGGATTGCCCTGGCCATTGGTGTCATCGTCGACAATGGGATTATCATGAGTGAAAACGCTTACAAACATCTTGCAGAGCGCTATGCGATCTGGGAACAGGATCAACAAAAAACAACAGAATCATGATCAAGTGGATAAAAAATAGATTCCGTAAATCTCCGGATTGGATTACGGAAGAAGATCGCCTTGCGGTGATCACCAAATCCAGTAAACAGGTGTCCAGGGGTGTGTTCTTTGCCACGGTCATCATCATCACCTCTTTCCTTCCGGTGTTTATGCTGACAGGGCAGGAGGGGAAATTATTCCACCCACTGGCCTTCACCAAGACTTTCATCATGATTGTCGATGCCTTACTGGTAATTACCCTTGCACCGGTGCTGATTTCCTTTTTTATGAAGGGTAAATTCAGACCGGACCATGCGAATCCCGTAAACAGGGTCCTGGAAAAGGTGTATGAGCCGGTCATCAGGGTGGTTTTAAATTGGAGAAAAACAACTTTGGCAGTGAATATCATTGCCTTATTGATCACCATTCCTTTATTGAAAAACCTGGGAACAGAATTTATTCCTCCTCTGGATGAACAAAGTATTCTTTTTATGCCGGTCACCTTACCTGATGTTTCCAATGCCGAAGCGAAGCGGATCCTGCAGGTTCAGGATAAGATCATTAAATCGGTTCCGGAAGTGGATAAGGTTTTGGGAAAAGCAGGGCGCGCTAATACCGCAACCGATAATTCCCCGATCAGTATGATCGAAACGATCATTACCCTGAAGCCAAAAAAAGAATGGAGGGAAGGGATCACGAAAAAAGACATCATCAATGAGCTGGATGCCAAACTGCAAATCCCGGGAGTGGTGAATGGCTGGACACAACCGATCATCAACAGGATCAATATGTTGGCTACCGGAATCCGGACAGATGTGGGGATTAAGGTTTTCGGACAAAATCTGGATACCATTGCTTCCGTTTCTGAACGTGTAAAGGCAGCACTGGAAGGTACTGCAGGGGTAAGTGACCTTTTTGTAGAACCCATTACAGGAGGAAAATACCTTTCTATCGATGTGAAACGCGAGGAACTGGCCCGTTATGGATTGAATGTAGATGATGTAAACCAGATCGTGGAAACGGCATTGGGTGGGGCTACCATTGGCAATACGATTGAAGGGCGTCAGCGCTTTTCGATCAGTGTCCGCCTGGCTCAGGAATACAGAAATAGTGTAGAAAGAATCAAGCGGATTCCGGTACAATCCAAAGGATTTGGCGAAGTACCACTTTCGGCAGTTGCTGATGTGAAGTTCGAAGATGGTCCGCCAATGATCAGTTCAGACAATGCCATCCTTCGCGGTGCAGTGATGTTTAATGTGAGGGACAGAGATTTGGGAAGTACTGTTAAGGACGCAATGGAGAAGCTGAACAAAGAAAAAGGGATCCTTCCTGAAGGTTATTTCCTGGAGTGGAGCGGACAGTATGAGAACCTGATCAGGGGTAAACAAACCCTGATGTGGATTGCGCCGGTAGTGCTGGTGATCATTTTCTTCTCTTTATATTTTGCTTTTCATTCCATCAGGGAAGCTTTCCTGAGTCTGATCACCGTTCCTTTTGCCTTAATCGGCGGAGCGTATATGATCTGGTTCTGGGATGTTAACCTTTCCGTTGGGGTCGCAGTGGGCTTTATTGCCCTGTTTGGGATCGCCGTCGAGACGGGAATTGTGATGGTCATCTATCTCAATGATGCCATGCAGCAGCTGATCAAATTAAAAGGAAATTCCAGCGAAACGATTACCAAAGCAGATTTAAGAGAATATGTGATTTTCGGTGCGGCAAGAAGGTTAAGGCCAAAGCTGATGACAGTTTGTGTGTCGCTCTTTGGATTGGTGCCGGTATTATGGGCCACAGGAGTCGGGGTAGACGTGATGCAACCCATCGTATTGCCGATGATTGGAGGGGTATTGACTTCTTCTACACACATCCTGTTGGTGACGCCACTGATCTTTCTGATGTCTAAAGAATACGAATTGAGAAAATATGGAAAACTGGAGGTGCATGATGTACAACATTAAAAGAATCGTATGGCTGATTTGCCTGCTTCCCTTTTATTCAGTGGCGCAGCAAAAACCAGTCCTTTCACTGGATACCATCCTGAACAGGATCGACCAGAATAATTTACTGTTACAGTCTTACGGACTGAAAGCAGAAAGCTATAAACACCTCGGTAAAGCAGCCACCGCATGGATGGCGCCAATGGTTGGGGTAGGGACATTTATGACCCCTTATCCTGGACAGGTGATGATGGACGACCGCGACAAAGGGTCGGTCATGGTTCAGTTTGAGCAGGACATCCCGAATCCGGTGAAGCTAAATGCCAACCGCAAGTTCATCGAGTCTAAAGGCAATGTAGAAAATGCAACGAGGGGAGTCACGCTGAACGAATATAAAGCACAGGCCAAACGCCTGTACTTTACCTGGCTTGTTGCCCTTCAAAAGATCTCCATTTTGCAGAAAAATGAGAAGATCATGCAGACGATGAAAAAGATCGAGGAGATCAGGTATCCTTATAACCAGTCGAAATTGGGAAGCGTCTACAAAGCTTCAGCAAAGATTGAAGAAAACAGGAACATGATCCGGATGCAGGAAGGCGATATGGCCAAATCCCGCGCCTGGTTAAACAGCCTGATGAACAATCCCGGAAATATGGACTTTGCCATAGACTCCGCTTATCAGCCTCAATATGTACCTGCTGCATTGATTGATACAGGAAGTCTGGCGATGGTAAGAAAGGACATCAAAAAAATGGATTACAGCATTTATTCGATGAAACTGAACATCGAGGCGATGAAGAAACAAAGTCGCCCGGACTTTAAACTCCGCTTCGACCATATGTCGCCATTGACTAAAATGATGCCCAAGGCTTTCAGCATTATGGGGATGGTGAGCATTCCTATTGCGCCATGGTCTTCAAAGATGTATAAATCTGAAGCCAAGGGGATGGCCTATGAGGTGCTGGCGATGGAGAAGGAAAAATCAGCCATGCTGCAGGAAACCCAGGGCATGCTTTACGGGATGCAGTTTGAAATCCAGTCCATGCAAAAGCGGATCGAAGCGATGGAAGACAAGATCATTCCTACGCTTCAGAAAACAATGGATGTAAGTTTCCTCAGCTACCGGGAGAACAAGATGGAACTGCCGGAAGTGATCGGTACCTGGGAAGCATTGACCATGATGCAGACCAGTGTATTGGACGAGAAACTTAAACTTTATTTAATGATCGTAGATTATGAGAAAGAATTATATCGTTAGGCGCGGAGCTTCGGCCTTCCGGGGTTTTATGATATTGGGAACAGCCGGAATCCTATTGATCAGTGCCTGCAAAGAGAAAAAAGGAGTGCATCATGATCCGGGTGTTGTGAAGATCGACAGCAACCTTTCTCATTTACTGAAGCCTTCCAATGAGCAGGTGGTCTCTGCTTTGCCGGTAATTAAGGCAGAATACGGAGCGAAAATCTTTACCGAAGAAGTTCAGGGAGTCATGAATTATGACGCAAGAAACCAGAACAACATCTCCAGTAAGGTGAGCGGAAGGATAGAGCGTTTATGGGTCAAATACAATTATCAGCCCGTTAAAAAGGGACAGCTGATCATGGAGATTTATTCGCCGGATCTGGCTGCGGCACAACAGGAACTGCTGTTCATCCACCGGAGCGGGAACGATCCGATGATGCTTGCACAGGGAAAACAGCGCCTGATCCTTTTAGGAATGACCCCTTCAGGGATTAGCAATTTATTAAAAACAGGTAAACCAAGTTACCGGATTCCGGTATACAGCAATACCTCAGGATATATCCTGGAGAAAACAGCAGCAGCTACCGCCTCTTCCCCCTCGGCTCCTTCGGCTGCTGCGTCTTCAGGTGGTGATGGGATGACTGAAATGGGAGGGGCTTCTGCTGCGGCAGCAGCCAGTCCTGCGGCGGTACCTGTGGCTTCACCGGTGCTGTTAAGGGAAGGTCAATATGTAAGTGCAGGTGCTTCATTGTTTACCATTTACAGTTCAGATCGACTGGTGGCAGAGTTTTCACTGAAAGCGGCCTTTGCGGCACATATCAAAAAGGGTAAAAAGTTCATCTTTTACAAAACTGCGGATAAATCGGAAAGTCAGGCTGCAGAGATTGGCCTTATTCAGCCGACTTTTAAAAACGGAGAAAATTTTACCATTGCCAGGGCCTACCTGCTAAATCCGACGATTAAGCCAGGGCAACTGCTGACGGCCAGGATTCCGGTGTTATTAAAGGCCTCCTGGTGGCTACCGGAGGCTGCAGTGCTTTCGGTGGGAAATAAACAGGTGGTCTTTAAGAAAGAGGGCAATGTGTTCCTTCCTAAAGTAGTGGATGCCGGCATCACCATCGGGGGAATGGTCCAGATCAATGAAGACATCAGTACCTGGAACATCAGTAAAAATGCCGCTTATCTGGTAGACAGTGAGAGCTTTATTAAAATGACAGAAAACATTCAGCATTAAGGATATGGAACGGAAACTATTTATACAAAAATTCGCCCTGCTTGCCCTGGTTCCATCGGTATTTATTGCCGCCTGCAGCAGTGAAGAAAAGAAAACCGGAGACGGAAAAGCAGCAAAGAAACAGACTTTTACCTGTCCGATGCACCCACAGGTGGTTAAGGACGAAATGTCGACCTGTCCGATTTGTGGGATGGATTTGG